>OLPO01000286.1_pt1 | contig 43405 bp, 34 predicted proteins | sample 1672831 | NCBI WGS metagenome assembly OLPO01 (sample SAMEA3136728, study PRJEB25190) | human gut metagenome
AGTTGCTTGTTTTAGATCCTAACATCGCACCAATTCTTATGAGAGCCGGTATGCACTGCATCGGCTGCCCGTCTTCTCAGATGGAGACGCTGGAAGAGGCTGCTGCTGTGCATGACATTGAGATTGATCTGCTGCTGGCCCGGCTGAATGCATTTCTGGAAGCGCTGGAAAGCTGAGGGGAAAGAGAAGCTTAACAGAGATTTAAAAGTATCTTTAAAAAATTGAGATAAATTTGCTTGTATTTTACCGGGAAAAGTGTAAGATGAGACCGGAAGTGAAAACAGAAGATACAGGTGGAAGATACGGATATGGAAGAAAAGAGAAGCAGAGCGCTTCATGAAGGCAATAAAAAATCCGGAGGGCAGGCACGGAAAACCAGTGCACCGCGTTCCAGAAGAGAAAAGGAACAGATCTGGCTGGAGCATCTGAAAAAAACGATGTCACCGGCGCAGTATGAAGCATATGTAGAAAGAGAGAAAAAGCGGCGTTTGATGACCGGCATTGGAATCGGAGCAGGCGCTGTTTTTTTCCTGCTTCTGGCAGGATCGATCGGCGGACGTGTGGTGCACAGCCTGAAAAAGCCGGCATCAGCAGGACCTGGAGCGGCTGTGGTGCAGACGGAGACAGAGACAGAGGAGGTCAGCATTTACGCTGAAGCCGATGCGACGCTTGGAAGCACCGGCTGTGTGCTGCTGCATTCGCCGTTTATCAGTTCTTATCCGGATGCGGAGGGCAATTATGATTTTTCGTCGATTTTTAAATATATTACGTCATATTACAGTGCACCGGATTTTATGACCTGCGAGTTCGAAGGCACTTTATCGGGATCAGATTATTCCGGTTATCCGAATTTTAAGTCGCCGGATGCGATTGTGAAAAACGTGCAGGACAGCGGCGTAGATCTGCAGATGCTGGCAACAAATCATGTATATGATGGACTTTCCACGTCCTTTCATCGGACGATGGAGGTCTATGAAGAAAATCAGATCGCCTATACCGGCGTGCGCGAGACAGCCGAGGATAAACCGTATTACCTTGCAGATGTGAATGGCATACAGGTCGGCTTCCTAGACTATGTATATGAGACAAAGGGCAGTGGCGTGGATATTAATGGTATTCCGGTCAGCTCGGATGATGTGGGATTGATTAATACGTTTGACTACGATGCGCTGGATGATTTTTATGCGGAGGCTGATGAACGGATCCGGGACATGAAAAAGGAGGGCGCACGGTTTATTGTGGTCAACCTTCACTGGGGGACGGAGTATCAGCTGAAGGAGTCGGAGCAGCAGCGGGAAATTGCGCAGAAGCTGTGTGATCTTGGCGTAGATGCGCTCATTGGCGGGCATCCGCACTGTCTGCAGCCGATCGATGTCTTTCAGAGCGCAGATGGAAAGAAGCAGATGTTCTGTATCTTTTCCGTTGGAAATGCACTTTCGAATCAGAGAACTTATCTGATGGATGAGATGCCGACCGGACATACCGAGGACGGCGTGATGGTGACACTTTCCCTGCATCAGAACACCAATGGCACGGTGGATATCTCCGGGATCGATCTGTTGCCGACCTGGGTATACCGGTTCCAGAATAATGGATCGAAGTATTATATCCTTCCGCTGGATGATGTGGATACCCTTCCGGAGAAGACCGGAATCACCGATCTTGGCGACCAGCCGGAGGATTCCTATGAGCGGACGATGGATGTGCTGGGAGAAGGACTGGAGAAGGCGCGTGCAGCTTTTGAACGCAGATAAGCATTCCCCCGCTTCAAGTGTGCGAAGCGACTGCGCTTATGAGCAAGTAGCGAAGCTAGGTCCTGTCAGCAGAGCAGCAGGGATGGATTGCGAATGTCCGCTTTACTATTAATACAGTAGTTCCGGGCTTATCTGGGGGTCGTTGCGATAAGAACGAGACAGGCAGTAGTTTTACGTGATTCAGGGCGTAAAATTGCTGCCTGTTTTTTTACTATAACGCATTGTCTCGCCCGTTGTTTGAGAAAATGAAGCGGGAAGCGAGAAAACACTTGATTTTATCGAACATATGTACTAATATAAAGAAGAACAAATGTTCGGGAAGATAGCTTGTCTGTGAGATCAGTGAACATCAGCGAGCGAAAGATCGAAAGGAGTCCTCGTCATGCGCATTGACCAGCCGCGTACCCTCATCGAAAAACTGAATATCCTCTCCGATGCGGCAAAGTACGATGTGGCCTGTACCTCAAGCGGGACCGATCGTGGCGGCAGCGGACAGGGCATGGGCAATTGCATTGCAGCCGGGATCTGTCATTCCTTTTCTGCGGATGGCAGATGCATTTCGCTTCTGAAGATTCTCATGACGAACGACTGTGTATTTGACTGTCACTATTGCGTGAACCGTGTTTCGAATGATATGGAGCGTGCGACTTTTACCCCGGATGAGATCTGCACGCTGACGATGGAGTTCTACCGGAGAAATTATATCGAGGGGCTTTTCCTGAGCTCCGGCGTACTTCGGACTCCGGAGTATACGATGGAGCTTTTGTATGAGACACTGTCTCAGCTTCGTATCAGACATCGTTTTGAAGGCTATATTCATGTCAAGGTGATTCCCGGTGCACCGCCGGATCTGGTGGAGCGGATCGGATTCCTTGCAGACCGCGTCAGTGTGAATCTGGAGCTTCCGACCTCGGAGAGCCTCCGGCTGCTTGCACCCCACAAGACCCGGAAGCGGATTCTCACACCGATGCGGCAGGTACAGGATACCCGTGCGCAGAATCAGCATGAGCTGGTGCAGTATCGCAGCGCACCCCGCTTTGTCCCGGCAGGACAGAGTACACAGATGATTATCGGCGCCACACCGGAGAATGATTTTCAGATCATTTCGGTTGCGGAGTCTCTCTATCAGAGGTTTGCATTAAAGAGGGTCTTTTATTCGGCGTTTGTTCAGGTCAATGAGGATCCGCTGTTGCCCGTACTCCCCGGCGGGCCGCCGCTTCTGCGGGAGCATCGTCTGTATCAGGCAGACTGGCTGTTACGTTTTTACGGATTTTCTGCCTCAGAGCTACTCAATGAGCGTCACCCGAATTTTAATGTATTTCTTGACCCGAAATGTGACTGGGCGCTTGCGCATCTGGAGCAGTTTCCAGTGGAGGTATCCCGTGCAGACTATGCGCTGCTTCTTCGGGTGCCGGGCATCGGGCCGAAAAGCGCACAGCGGATCGTAAAAGCGCGCAGACAGGGACGGCTTGATTATACCTCTCTGAAGCGAATGGGAGTTGTGTTGAAACGGGCTGTTTATTTTATCACCTGTGAAGGGCGACAGATGTATCCACTTCGGATGGATGAGGACTTTATTTTGCACAATCTTCTTTCTTCGGAAAGGAACGAGCGTGGGACGGCCGGAGTCAGTTACCGACAGCTTTCCTTGTTTGACGATCAGGCATTTTCACCGGAAGAAGCAGGGACACAGCTACGCTCCCTGTAAGTTCGGTGGCAGGCATTGAGTGAGTACGTCGCAAGAGAGGAGAATGTGAAAACTATGACCGTTTTTGAATGTGAAGATTCCTCCGATGGTATTTTCACCGGCATTTATGATGCATGGGCCAGCCGCCTTGGCCATGCGAATGTCCGGCTGCAGCTGCAGGGCATGCATACGTTGGAGCTGTTTACACAGTACCGGCAGGTCGTGCCGGATGCCGGGAAGGCAGAGAAGGTCGCGCGTACGATTCGCCGGAAGATGGGAGAAGAGTCCTATCAGATCATTTTTCGCGCGGCGATGGCGAAGTCCGGAGAGAAGGCAGACTGCATTTACCGCACATTGGTTCAGGGACTGTCTTCCCATATCAGTGAGAAGGAGGCAGCCGCGATACTGGAGCATCTGACAGACCCGGCGATCTGTAAGGTATTTGAACTGTCGCGACGTGTGTGGCATGAAGCACATCATTATATGGGCTTTGTGCGTTTTTCCGAACTGAAAAATGGCGTTCTGTTTTCCGAGATAGAGGCGGAGAATCAGGTGCTGCCGCTTTTAGCAGACCATTTTGCGGACCGCCTGCCAAATGAGGATTTTCTGATCTATGATCGGGCACACGACCGCTGTCTGCTGCATCGCAGGCAAAGGCCGTGCGTCCTTGTAAGGGATGTCAGACCGGATACGTCCTTTTCCGATCGGGAAGAGGAGATACAGCGGCTGTGGCTTGGATTTTGTCGCAGTATTTCGATCGAAGCGCGGGAGAACCCGGCTCTCCAGCAGCAGATGCTGCCGCTGCGCTTCCGGAAGTGGATGACAGAGGAACAGAATGCATCCCCCCTTCACCCGCCGCTTAATGCTCCGTGCATTTGAAGCGGGGGAATGCTTATCTGCGAGCGGACATTCGCAATCCATCCCTGCAGCTCTGCTGACAGGGCCCAGCTTCGCCACTTGCTTATGAACGCAGTCGCTTCGCGATCTGCGTTCAAACAGGCGAAATATCCGTGATAATTTCGGAATTTCTGTGTAATCTGCCGTTCGCATTTTCGTTTTTTTTAAGAAATAAATTTTCGGATTGGCCGGAAGGGCAAAAGAAGAGAAGCGAATTTAGATAATCTGACAAAAAACGCGGAAAATGTGTAAATTCTCCGAAAAATTCATGAGTTGACGGATGCAAAGAGGTGTGAGATAATACGCGCGTCACAAGGAGGTCGGCTTTTTGACAGCGCATCGCATAGAGTGCGGAGCATCATTGAAGGAGGATTTACTATGTTAGAAAGAAAAATTCGATTGAACGCTGTGGCTGACGTGAAAGAGTTCGTAAGGGCAGCAGAGAAGTGTGAGTATGATGTGGATATATTTTATAATCGGGTAGTAGTAGATGCAAAGTCTATTCTCGGTGTAATGAGTCTGGATCTGACGAAAACACTCACGGTAAAATATTGTAAAGAAGATGAAGAGATCCTTGAAGGGACGCTGGATAAATTTGAAGACGTACAGCCGAAGGGATCAGTAGCATAAAACAGTCTATTTGGCTAATACAGGATTCAGCACAGCGAAACAGGGGCTGCCGTAGCCGGAGGTTTCGACGGAGTTTCAGATTCGTCGAAGCTTCCGGCTACGGCAGTCTTTTTGCAATATGTTATAATGATGATGATACCAGGGTCAAAAGGTCATGCGTTTCATGCTTGCATGAAAGAGCATGACTTATTGACCCGCAAAACACCGAAAAGTAGCCATTTTTCGTAGAAAAATGAGTGGATTTGAGGTGTTTTAGGATTGCGAGAGCATGAAATGCGAGGCGGATTTCGAATATCCGATTGATATGAAGAGAAAGCGGGGGAGGCATATGGAGGCGGAAGAAAAAGTCCTGAATATCAGAATTTCGGTGCGGGATCTGGTGGAATTTGTCCTGCGGTCGGGCGATATCGACAACCGTAAAGGCGGCGGTCTCGGAGAGAAGGAGGCCATGCAGGAGGGCAGCCGGATTCATCGAAAGATTCAGGGCAAAATGGGTAGCGCTTACAGGGCAGAGGTACCGCTTGGCATCACGCTTCCCGGGGATGGGTATACGCTGACGGTCGAAGGCCGTGCAGATGGGATTTTTACAGAACAGGATACGGTATGGATCGATGAGATCAAGAGCATGTACCGGGATCCGGATACCTTAAAAGAAGCCATACCGGTGCATCTGGCGCAGGCAAAATGCTATGCGCATATTTATGCGCTGCAGCACGGACTGGATGAGATCGGGGTGCAGATGACCTATTGCAGCCTGGAGACAGAGGAGATCCGGCGATTCCGGGAAATGCTTCCGACGAAGGAGCTTTCAGGCTGGTTTCAGGAGGTGACAGATGCCTACCGGAAGTGGGCGGAGTTTCAAAGAGACTGGAGGGAGCTTCGCAGGGCTTCGATTCAGGGACTGGAGTTCCCATATCCATGGCGGGCCGGTCAGAAAAAGCTGGCGATGGATGTGTATCGCACGATCCTTCGGAAAAAGAACCTGTTTTTGCAGGCGCCAACCGGTACCGGAAAGACGCTCTCTACCGTATATCCGGCGGTAAAGGCAGTCGGGGAAGGGCTGGCGGAGCGGATTTTTTATGCGACGGCCAAGACGATCACCCGGACCGTCGCAGAAGAGGCATTTTCTGTCCTGCGCGGGAATGGACTTCGTTTAAAGACGCTGACGCTGACAGCCAAGGAAAAGGTCTGCCCGTGCGGGGAGATGGTATGCAATCCGGATGCCTGCCCGCGTGCAAAAGGGCATTTTGACCGTGTAAATGATGCAGTGTTTGAAATGCTGAATGCCGCGGATGCATTTGACCGGGATGTTATTTTGCAGCAGGCCGAAAAATGGAGAGTCTGTCCGTTTGAGATGAGTCTGGACGTATCCTTATGGTGCGATGCGGTGATCTGCGATTACAATTATATTTTTGATCCGCGTGCGAAGCTGAAGCGCTTTTTTGCCGAGGGAAGGGGCGAGTATCTGTTTCTTGTGGATGAGGCACATAATCTGGTCGACCGTGGACGGGAAATGTTTTCGGCAACTTTGTATAAGGAAGATTTTCTGGAGGGAAAACGGGCAGTCGAAGAGCACAGCCGGAAGCTGACGCGTGCGCTGGAGCGTTGTAATGCATGGCTTCTGGATCTGAAGCGGGAGAGCACGGAGCTGAAGGTGCATGAAGATGTGGGGATCTTTCCGGTCTATCTGATGAATCTGTGTGGCCAGATTGAGGAGGTGCTGGAGAAGCTTGCGGATACAGAGGCAGGTGAGCGGATGCTGGAGCTCTATTTTTCGGCGCGCAGCTTCCTGGAGGTCTGCGACCGGCTCGATGACAGCTACGTGATCTACTCGGAACTGTGTGCGGATGGGCGGTTTATGCTGAAGCTTTATTGTGTGGACATCTCCGGAAACCTGCAGGAGTGTATCAATAAAGGGCGCAGTACGGTCTTTTTCTCCGCAACGCTTCTGCCGGTGCAGTATTATAAATCATTATTAAGCACAGCTCCGGATAATTATGCAATCTGTGCCACCTCCACATTTCAGCCGGAAAAGCGACTCATCCTGCTCGGGACAGATACGAGCAGCCGGTATACGCGGCGTGGTGAGGAAGAATACCGCCGGATTGCGACCTATATCTGCGAAGCATTAAGGGCGAAAAGCGGCAATTATATGGTGTTCTTTTCCTCTTATCGGATGATGGAGGAGACGGCGGAGGCGTTTACAGAGATTCTGGAGACGGAAGAAATGCATCCGCAGCTGATTTTGCAACAGCAGGGAATGACGGAGGCGGAACGGGAAGCATTTCTTATCCGATTTGAGGAGACACCGCCGGAAGGGCTGATTGGGTTTTGTGTCATGGGCGGTATTTTCAGCGAAGGGATCGATCTGAAGGCAGAGCGGCTGATCGGTGCGATCGTGGTCGGCCCGGGATTGCCGCAGGTATGCCGGGAGCGGGAGCTTCTGAAGAATTTTTATGATGCAAGAGGCGAGGATGGCTTTTTCTATGCCTATCTCTGCCCCGGAATGAATAAAGTACTGCAGTCAGCTGGGCGGGTGATTCGCACAGAGGCGGACGAGGGTGTCATTTTACTCCTGGATGAGCGTTTTGCGGCAGCGCGTTACCGGAACATGTTTCCGGCGGAGTGGCAGGCACCGCAGACGTGCACGTTGCAGACGGTACAGGGATGCCTTGCAAAGTTCTGGAGTGAGCGACAGACGGAACGTATATGAGATGCAACTGTCTGTATGGCAGTGGACTGAACGCAGATCGCGAAGCGACTGCGTTCATGAGCAGGCAGCGAAGCTGGCTCCTGTCAGCAGAGCTGCAGGGATGGATTGCGAATGTCTGCTTTACTGTATGTGAAAGGCGGAATCACGATTTCTCGAAGCGAAACTTGTCAGATACGCTCGCTTGTGTTAAAATTCGCATAGATGACGGGAAACTGCCGAATCATCAAAACAGAAGAATACAGGCAAGAGCCGGGAGGTCTGGAATGAGTAAAGTAAGAAGGGTTTATGTCGAGAAGAAAGAAGCGTTTGCAGTAGCAGCGAAAGGTCTTGCACATGAAATCAGTAGTTACCTTGGTGTGGAGGATGTGACGAATGTCCGTCAGCTGATCCGTTATGACGTAGAGAATATTTCCGATGAAGTCTACCAGAGAGCATGCAGTACCGTATTTTCTGAGCCACCGGTAGACCTTCTTTATGAAGAGCAGTTTCCGATTGCGGAAGATGAGCGGGCGTTTGCCGTTGAGTTCCTTCCGGGACAGTTTGACCAGAGAGCGGACTCAGCTGTTCAGTGCGTGAAGTTCCTGAAGGAGGACGAGGAGCCGATTATCCGTTCTGCGACCGTTTATGTGGTAAAGGGACAGGTTACCGATGAAGAATTCGAGGCAATCAAAAATCTCTGCATCAACCCGGTGGATTCCCGTGAGACCGGATTCACGAAGCCGGATACCCTTGTGACAGAGTTTGAAGAGCCGAAGGATGTCATCACGTTTGATGGCTTTACAGATATGGATGAGGCATCCTTAAAGACGCTTTATGCTTCCTTGAATCTGGCAATGACCTTCCGGGATTTCCAGCATATTCAGCGTTATTTCCGGAGCGAAGAAAAACGCAATCCGACGATGACAGAGATCCGGGTGCTTGATACCTACTGGTCAGATCATTGTCGCCATACGACATTTTCCACAGAGCTGAAGGATATCATTTTTGATGACGGCTATTATAAGGCGCCTATTCAGGGTACTTACGAAAAATACCTGGCAGCGCACAAAGAGATTTTTCAGGGACGTGACGACAAATTTGTCTGCCTGATGGATCTTGCGCTGATGGCGATGCGCAAATTAAAGCGGGAGGGCAAGCTGCAGGACCAGGAGGAATCCGATGAGATCAATGCCTGCTCGATCGTTGTTCCGGTAGAAGTGGACGGAAAGACCGAGGAGTGGCTTGTAAACTTCAAAAATGAAACACACAACCATCCGACGGAGATTGAGCCGTTCGGTGGTGCGGCGACCTGCCTTGGCGGTGCGATCCGTGATCCGCTTTCCGGACGTACTTATGTTTACCAGGCAATGCGTGTGACCGGTGCGGCAGATCCGACCGTGTCTGTGAAGAAGACCTTAAAGGGCAAGCTTCCTCAGAAAAAGCTGGTGCGTGAGGCAGCACACGGCTACAGCTCCTATGGCAATCAGATCGGCCTTGCGACCGGCTATGTAAAGGAGATTTATCATCCGAACTATGTGGCGAAGCGTATGGAGATCGGTGCAGTCATGGCAGCAGCTCCGCGCTCTGCCGTGATCCGGGAAAATTCTGATCCGGGCGATATCATCATCCTGCTCGGCGGCCGAACCGGACGTGATGGTATTGGCGGAGCAACCGGTTCCTCCAAGGTACACACAGAGGCCTCTATCGAGGTGTGCGGCGCAGAGGTACAGAAAGGAAATGCACCGACCGAGCGGAAGCTGCAGCGTTTGTTCCGTCGGCCGGAGGTCAGCCATCTCATCAAGAAGTGCAACGACTTCGGAGCAGGCGGCGTATCGGTAGCGATCGGCGAGCTGGCACCGGGTCTTCAGATTTATCTGGATAAGGTACCGAAGAAATATGCAGGACTGGATGGCACGGAGCTTGCTATTTCCGAGTCTCAGGAGCGTATGGCAGTCGTTGTCGATCCGAAGGATGTTGAGACCTTCCTTGCCTATGCGGATGAGGAGAATCTGGAAGCTGTCGAGGTGGCGGTTGTCACAGAGCAGCCGCGTCTGGTGCTGATCTGGAGGGACAAGGAGATCGTAAACATTTCCAGAGCCTTCCTTGACACGAACGGCGCGCATCAGGAGACGTCCGTCGAGGTGGAGATGCCATCTGAGACAGACAAATATTTTACAAGAGAAGAGGTTGCAGATGTCCGCAAAAAATGGCTGGAGACACTGGCAGACCTGAACTGCTGCTCGCAGAAGGGACTGGTCGAGATGTTTGATGGCTCGATCGGAGCGGGCTCTGTATTTATGCCATATGGAGGAAAATATCAGCTGACCGAGACGCAGACGATGGTGGCGAAGCTTCCGGTGCTTAAAGGAAAATGCGATACGGTTACGATGATGAGCTATGGCTTTGATCCGTATCTGTCGAGCTGGAGCCCGTATCATGGGGCTGTCTATGCGGTACTGGAGTCGATTGCACGCATTGTCGCTTCCGGCGGAGACTACAGCAAGATCCGCTTTACCTTCCAGGAATATTTCCGCAGAATGACCGAGGATCCGAAGCGCTGGAGCCAGCCGTTTGCCGCACTGCTTGGTGCATACGAGGCACAGATGGGCTTTGGACTGCCGTCGATCGGCGGAAAGGACAGTATGTCCGGCAGCTTTAATGAGATTGACGTACCGCCGACCCTCGTTTCCTTTGCAGTCGATACAGCGAAGACAGGCGATATCATCACACCGGAGCTGAAAAAGGCAGGCAGTACACTTGTACTTCTGAAGATTGAAAAGGATGCCTATGACCTTCCGGTCTATGCACAGATCATGGATCTGTATACAAAGATCCGGGAAGATATTCAGGCCGGAAGAATGATTTCAGCATATGCGTTGGATGGAAAGGGTCTTGTAGCTGCACTTTCTAAGATGGCATTTGGAAATGGCATGGGCTTTGAGATTTCTCATGATGTAGATGCACGTGACCTCTTTACCGCAGGCTTCGGTGATATCGTAGCGGAGGTTCCGGACGGAATGCTCGGCAGTCTGGCATCGACCTATACGGTAATCGGACATACAGCAGATGATGGAACATTCCGGTATCGCGAGACAGCGCTTCCGATCGATGAGGCGCTTGCGGCATGGAAGGGAACCTTAGAGCGTGTATTTAAGACAGAGTCCGGACTTCCGACGATCGGAGGAGGGCTGGATCTCGATGGCAATCCGACGGACGGACCGACGGCGGTACTGCTGGCAGGAAAGGATGATCCGAACCGGATTCCGACGACCGACGGTACCTATTGCATCGATAAGATCTATGTATGCCGCCATAAAGTGGCGCGTCCGCGGGTATTTATTCCGGTATTCCCGGGTACAAACTGTGAGTATGACAGTGCAAGGGCATTCGAACGTGCAGGGGCAGATGTGACGGTAAAGGTGTTCCGCAACTTAAGCGCAGAAGCGATCCGTGAGTCGGTAGATGCATTTGAGGAGGCAATCAGCCAGGCACAGATCATCATGTTCCCGGGCGGATTTTCCGCAGGCGATGAGCCGGATGGCTCTGCAAAATTCTTTGCGACGGCATTTCGGAATGCGAAGCTGCAGGAGGCAGTAGAGAAGCTGCTGAATGAGCGTGATGGACTGGCGCTCGGTATCTGCAACGGCTTCCAGGCGCTGATCAAGCTCGGACTTGTTCCGAATGGTGCGATCACCGGACAGAAGGCGGATGCTCCGACTCTGACATTCAACACAATCGGACGTCATATTTCGAAGATGGTATATACGAAGGTCGTAAGCAACAAGTCCCCGTGGCTGGCACAGGCCAGACTTGGCGGCGTGTATGTGAATCCGGCTTCACATGGTGAGGGAAGATTTGTCGCAGACCGCGCATGGCTGGAAACATTATTTGCAAACGGTCAGGTGGCGACACAGTATTGTGATCCGGAGGGAATGGTATGCGCCGGGGATGAGGAGTGGAATGTGAACGGCTCCTACCTGGCGGTTGAGGGTATTACGAGTCCGGACGGCCGGGTATTTGGTAAGATGGCGCATTCAGAGCGCCGTGGAGATTCCGTTGCGGTAAATATTTACGGTGAACAGGACCTCAGGATTTTTGAGTCGGGAGTAGCATATTTTAAATAATGAGACGGACAAAGATAAAGACGGATAACGTCGAACAGTTAATGGAAATTGTGAGATCTCTTCAGCGTGGGGAAGAACCCACGCAGGAGAGTATCCGGGAGAGTGCGGAGCGTGTGTCAAAGACAGACGCTCCGATGTCAGATGAGCCGATGTCAGATGAGCCGGAGTCGGATGCGCAGACGGGGGAAAAGCGGACCGATACTGAAGCGGACTGGGACGCAGAGGACGATGCGTTCGTCCGATCTCTGGAGGAGACCGATGCCCGTATCAGTGCGAGACGGGAGCGATTTACGAAAGAGGAAGAGCAGTCGGCGGGCGGCAGAGGGCTTGGAGGGCTCTGGCAGAAGGCGGCCGGCTATCTGGAAAGCCGGAGGGCACAGCAGGAGTCTGAAGAAGACGACGATTACGAAGACACAGAGGAAGAAGCACTTCCTTTAGATGACACAGAAGCGCCAAAAGCAGAGGCGGATCAAAGGGCAGAAGCTGACGGAACAGAAATGCAGACGGATGCAGAAGCGCAATCCGGTGGTGTGATCCAGTCACTGGTGACAGGCATAAAAAACAGAAAAAAACGGATCAGACGCAGCCGGGAGAAACTTGAGGATGCGAATGATGCAGATGATGATATAGAAGAGACACCCACTGAGCAGAAAAAGCAGCCGGAGAGGGAGGCGGCATCATCCGAAGAAGGGCAGGAGAACGCAAAGGAGAATGAGGCAGAGCCACAATCGGAGTCTGCGCGCCCGGTAAGTTCCCGCCCTTGGAAGGGGATCCTCCCGAAAGGGAAGGGGACACGCTACCCTGAGCATCTTTCCCGGAACACAGGATATGGGGAGACGCGCAGTGGTCTGCTGCGTCGGGATTCGATCCTGAGAGACCTGGATGAGGACGAAGAAGAGCCAAAGGAAGAGCTGCCTGTCGAGCCGGAGAGCCAGAATGTATTTGAACGGATCACCGGAAATGCCACCGAGGCTGCTTCGCCAAAGCAGGATGAGCAGCGACAGCTGAAGGATACAACGGATACTGCCCAGGTTACTTCGTCAGAGCAGGCTGGACAGTCAGAGCCGGCCGAACAGCCACAGCCGGAGCAGACCATGGATACTCCTGAGGATGCTGCATCTATTAAGATCACGAACGCGAAAAAGCGCCGGAGAAAGACAGCGGCAGAGAAGGAAGAAGAGCTCCGCAAGGGCTTTGCACCACAGAAGCGTACGGCGGCAGATGTGCTGCTGGCAGCGCGCGAATGTGTACAGGACGGGATAGAAGCGCTGAGGGACAAAGGAATTTCCAGACGGGAAATGGCGATGATCACAGCGGCAGCGGTATTTGTCCTTTTGCTTGTTGTTTTGATTTTTCAGGCGGTGGGTGGCAGCATTGCCAGTCGACGCAAGAGTGAGAATGTCACAGCGGATAGCGGGCTTCGCATTACGGTAGAGGATGAGCCGGAAAACTGGTGCAGCTCCTATCCGGTACAGCTGAAGCTGTCTGTGACGGATGCGACGCTGCAGTCTGTGCAGGTCAATGGTACAGGCTATACGCCGGATGCGTCCGGACTGATTACGGTCGGGGCGAATACAGATATTCTGGAGGTAGAGGTGGCCACAGATCAGGGAACACGCAGTGCGCGGGTCGAGATCCCGAAGCTGGACGGGGAGCCTCCGGTCGTACATGCGTCTCTGCAAAAGGACCGGATCGAGCTGACCGCAGCGGATGCGCGCTCCAGCGTGCGCGCACTCTATTATGCCGTCGGCCCTGAGACGGAGTCGGAGCTGGTGCCGCAGTATCAGAAATATACCGAGCCGATCAGTTATACAGAGGGTATGCTTTACCGTTTCTATGCCGAGGATGCGGCAGGCAACCGCAGTACGCCGGTTGTGACAAATATGAAGACGGCAGAGAGCCTTACCGTATCGCCGGAAACGCTTGCCCTGTATCCGGGCGAGACGGCAGCGCTTACGGTAAAGGTTGAACCGGAATATGCGTTGCTGGAGAACCTGAGCTATGAGAGCCAGAATCCGGATTTGCTTTCTGTCAGTGACGGCGGAGTGGTCACGGCGCTGGCAAATGGTACCGGGACAGTCAGGGTCACCGCGGACGGTGTGTCTGCTGCAATCTGCACAGCAGAGGTGTCTGAGTCGCGGACAGTCACGGTCAGTGTGGTTGGCGACTGTACGCTCGGGACAGATGAAAGCTTTAATACGAGCACGAGCTTTAACGCGTATGAGGCAATGAACGGTACCTCATACTTTTTCCAGAATGTCCGGTCGATCCTTGAGGCGGATGATGCGACCTTTGCAAATTTTGAAGGGACGCTGACGACTGAGACAGCACGGGAATCAAAGGAATATGCATTTAAAGGCGATCCGTCCTACACGCAGATTCTGACAGACGGATCCATAGATGTCGTCACCCTGGCGAACAATCACAGCAGCGATTATGGGGCAAAGAGCCTGACCGATACAGAGGAGGCGCTGGATGCGGCCGGAATCGATTACTGCATCGGAGATAAAATCGCAGTAAAAGAGGTAAATGGTATACCGACTGCCTTTATTGGAGTATATGTCCTGAATGACGGAATGGCGCGGGAAGAACAGGTAAAGCAGACGATTGCAGCTGCAAAGCAGCAGGGCGCAAAGCTGGTGATTGTCGCATTTCACTGGGGCACGGAAAAAGCGGCGGAGCCGGATGAGACACAGAAATCGCTGGCGCATACGGCGATTGACTGTGGGGCAGATCTGGTTGTGGGTCATCATCCGCATGTTTTGCAGGCGATAGAGTACTATAAAGGGAAATACATTGCTTACAGCCTCGGTAATTTCTGCTTTGGCGGTAATAGTGCGCCTTCTGATATGGATACGATGATTTTTCAGCAGACATTTACAATCGAAAAAGGGGAGGTGCAGGCAGCTGCAGCTGCAACGGTGGTGCCGTGCAGTATCTCCTCGACCGCAGGCTATAACGATTATCAGCCGACCCCAACGGAGGGGGATGCCAGTGCCTCTGTCATTGACCGGCTCAACACGATGAGCGCAAATTACGGTGTGACCGTAAATGCGGACGGAACGTTGACTGCTTCCGGGCCACAATAAGAAGAAATAGCTTCAGAAAATGGATTTGAGAGATGAAATGTGACACGATTTGTTGCATTTCATCTTTTTTTTGGATCTAAAACCAGAGCCATTTAAAAGAAAAATAAAATGACACTTATTGAAATAATATGTTGATTATAGGCTGCATATGTGATATGATAAACAGGATGTGAAGAGATGTGGCAGAATTGCCCAAGGAGGAGCTCTTCACCGGGAAGGGGAAAAGTATGTCTGATGTTTATTGTTATGTAATGAAGGGGAGTACATTGCTGCTCGCAGATGAGCGCAATAAAAAACACCTGCTGGATCTGCTTCTTTGTGCGCACAGAGCCTGCAGCTGCCCGGTATATGCGTTCTGTGTTACCGATGATGCCGCATATTTTATTACAGAGGCGGAAGATATGTACACACTGCAGATGCTGCAGGAACGTGTCACAGAGCGCTTCTGGAAAATATATGAAGGCTTTCCGGACACGGAAGGGACGCGCTGGCTGCGTGCGCAGCGTATTGAGGCGATCCGTTCCATGTCTGAATTTGCCAGAAGATGCAGAGCCGTACACCGGCTGCCCCTGAGCCTTGGCTATGTCCGCCGGATCGGGGACTACTGGTGGAGCAGCTATCAGAATTATCAGCAGGGGTATCACTGGGGCATGGTGGACTGCAGTGTGCTGCTGCAGTTTTTTTCTTCGGATCCACAGGAGGCCTTTCACCGGCTGCGACTGCATCACGGGGCGAGAAGGATCCGGAAAAAGCTTCCGAAGGAAGCACATTCGTTTGATGATACTATATATGATAACGAAGTGCAGGCGGAGGCATGACGTAAGAAACGGTATTTCTTAAAAAAAACGAAACTTTATGACAAAGGAATGGAAACGTGTTAGAATAGCGGGGCAAGGAGAGAGATACATGCAGTAAAGCGGATTGTAACATCCGCCAAATGGAGGAGAGTGGCATGATGAAGAAGAAGGCAGCTGCGCTTGCAGCGCTGGCTCTTGCAGGTGTTATGATTCTTACCGCCTGCAGCTCGTCAGAGCAGGAGTCGGATCAGCAGTCCGCAGCCAAAAACGATACGATAAAAAATGGAACAGAAGTACAGACAGAGGAGCCGCTTCAGACTGTTTCCGGTACGCAGAGCGTGAGCGGTACAGCAGTCAGTGTGGCGGGCGAGAGCGGAAGCGCCTCGGATGCGACAGCCACAGCACCTGCCCAGTCAGAGACGGCGGCTGCCGGGGAGACACAGACAGCGCAGACCTCCGGCACGGCGGTCACAGAGACAAAGAGCGAGACTGAGAGCGAGAGCGCGGACGGCGATATCTGGAGCGGAACCTATGTCGCAGACGATGAGACGCTGACGATTGCGATGGCAGAGGATACCCAGATATCCTTTTCCTTTGCGGAAGCCGGGATTTCCGGAGTTGCGGATGTGCGTGGCAGTCAGGCAGTATACAAAGGAGACGACCATTATGTGATTGTGTTCAATATCAATGGAACGCTCCTCGATGTATCTGTTTCGAGTGAGGAGGACTACGATGCATCAGATTCTCCTCTGATCGGTACGTATGTGAAGGATACAGAGCAGTAGAGATCTTGTGATTTTTGAACGCTTTACTGAAAAAAGTTTCAAATCCCTTCTGAATTTCAGCGAAAATAGTGTTGCACTGCAGATGGGAAAATGCTATGATGTCATGCGTATTTGACCGGATCAGCTGCAAAGCAGCCATTCGGTCGGGATCAATTCACCTGGAGTTCAGAAAATGTGCCGGATATACGGCACTGCAATGAGGAATAATATGAACGAGAAGCTTGAAAAGATTAAAAACTGGTTCAAACGATATCCATATATGATTGCACTGCTGTATATGGCGTTTTATCTTAAGGCGTTTGAGTGGCTGGAGCAGAATATCGTACCGAGATACATTATTCATTGTAAGCTGGATGAGATGATCCCGTTCTGCGAGGCATTTATCATTCCGTATGTATTCTGGTTTCCGTATGTGGCAGGTACCTTTATCTGGTTCAAACGCCGCGGATGGGAAGATTACAAGAAGCTTTGCCTGATGATATTTTCAGGGCTTACGATCTGCCTGGTGATCTATTATGTATTCCCGACCGGGCTGAATCTGCGTCTGGCGCAGAACCCGCATGAGACCGGAATTCTGTATAATATGGTCCGTTATCTGCGCGGCATTGATACGCCGACGAATGTATGCCCGTCCATTCATGTGATGAACACGGTAATGATCTTTCAGGCCGTATGCAGCCTCGATCATCTGAAGCATCGGAAGCTGACGATTGCCGTCCATTTTGTGATCATGATCCTGATCTGTGCATCGACGGTACTGCTGGATCAGCATTCCGTGATTGATGTCGTCTGCGGAGCGATGATGAGCTTTGTACTGCACGGTCTTGTATATCAGGTAGAGTGGAGGGATGCACTTGCAGCGAGCCGGAAGCGCAGAACACTGTTCCGTCGGACGTGAGTAAGATGCAGCTTCAGCTGCCCGAAACAGGCGGATAAAATTTCTTGAAAAAATTTTCAAAATTTGCTTGACAATTCACTACAATTCATATTATAATAGCGAAGCAAGTTGAGGAGCGGTAAAGCAAATCACACTTCGCTATATGGGGTCTTAGCTCAGCTGGGAGAGCATCTGCCTTACAAGCAGAGGGTCATAGGTTCGAGCCCTATAGGCCCCATACCAATTAAATATGGCGGAATAGCTCAGTTGGCTAGAGCATACGGTTCATACCCGTAGTGTCGAGAGTTCGAATCTCCCTTCCGCTACTGCAGAAGCCCGCAATTTCGATTGCGGGCTTTTTGTCTCAGCTGAGAGTCCGAACTCCGGCTGGGACAATGCTTTGCGAGGATGCGAAGCGATTCTAAGAAGAATTGAGGTGGAATGATGCGGATTGGGATGGGCTATGACGTACATCGTCTGGTAGAAGGAAGAAAACTGATTCTCTGCGGGGTAGAGATTCCGTATGAAAAAGGACTGCTCGGACATTCCGATGCAGATGTGGCACTGCATGCGATCATGGATGCACTGCTCGGGGCAGCGGCACTCGGGGATATCGGGAAGCATTTCCCGGACACCGATCCAAAGTATGAGGGGGCTTCCAGTATGAAGCTTTTGAAGGCAGTCAAAGGGCTGCTGGATGAGAAGTGCTTTGTGATCGAGAATATTGATGCGACAATCATCGCGCAGCGCCCGAAGCTGCTTCCTTATATGGAAGAAATGAAGAAAAATGTGGCCGGTGTGCTGGAGCTTACAATGGACCGGGTCAATATCAAAGCGACGACCGAAGAGGGACTTGGTTTTACCGGAAGCGGAGAGGGGATTTCCGCGCAGGCGGTGTGCCTGCTGCAGCCACTGCTCGATGGTGTGGCGGATTCCCGCATGACTCCTTCCGGATGCGCCGGCTGTAGCGGCTGTTTGCGAAACTGAGAAAAGAATTGACAAAGCCATGTGAGTTGCTTAGACTAGAGGGTGTTTTACTTATTTCTAATAAACAGTAAAAAGGGAATCCTGAGTTCATGGGAAAGGGACAGCAAAATGAGAATTTTTAATACAGAGACGAAGAGAAAAGAAGAGTTCGTTCCGCTCGAGCCGGGCAAAGTGCGCATGTATGTGTGCGGACCGACCGTTTACAATTTTATTCATATCGGAAATGCACGTCCGATGATCGTATTTGACACTGTGCGCCGCTATATGGAGTATCGTGGGTATGAGGTGAATTATGTATCGAATTTTACGGATGTAGACGATAAGATCATCGCAAAGGCCAATGAGGAGGGGGTAAGTGCCCAGGAGATTTCCGAGCGTTACATCGCAGAATGTAAAAAGGATATGGCCGGCATGAATGTGAAGCCGGCGACGACGCATCCGCTCGCCACACAGGAGATCGACGGCATGATCGACATGATTCAGACGCTGATCGATAAAGGCTACGCATACAATGTGAATGGTACCGTCTATTTCCGTACCAGAAAATTCAAGGATTACGGAAAGCTTTCTCATAAGAATCTGGATGACCTGCGCGCAGGCAACCGTTCCCTTCTCGTGACCGGTGAGGACCAGAAGGAGGATCCGCTGGATTTCGTACTGTGGAAGCCGAAAAAAGAAGGAGAGCCGTCCTGGCAGTCTCCGTGGAGTGATGGCCGTCCGGGCTGGCATATCGAGTGCTCCGTTATGTCGAAGAAGTACCTTGGCGAGCAGATCGACATCCATGCAGGCGGAGAGGATCTGATCTTCCCACATCATGAAAATGAGATTGCGCAGAGTGAGTGCTGCAATGGCAAGATTTTTTCCAAATATTGGATGCATAACGCATTTCTGAACATTGACAACCGCAAGATGTCCAAATCGCTTGGCAATTTCTTTACCGTGCGTGAGATTTCTGAGAAATATGATCTGCAGGTGCTGCGGTTCTTCATGCTCAATGCACATTACAGAAGTCCGCTCAACTTCAGTGCAGAGCTCATGGAGTCTTCCAAAAATGCACTGGAGCGTATCCGCAATGCGGCAGCGAATCTGAAGTACACGGAGGAGCATGCGCAGGCAGAGACCATGAGTGAGGCAGAGCAGCAGCTGGCAGCAGGCATTTCAGAATATCGGAAAAAGTTTGAAGAGGCGATGGACGATGATTTCAATACGGCCGATGCGCTTGCAGCGATCTTTGAGCTCGTCAAATTTGCGAACAGCAATGTGAACGAGAACAGCTCCCGTGCGTTTGCGAAGCTGCTCCGAGATGAGATTCTGCAGCTGATGGATGTCATGGGACTGATCGCAGAGCCGAAGGAAGAGCTGCTGGATGCGGACATTGAAAAGCTAATCGAGGAGCGTCAGGCGGCGCGCAAGGCAAAGAACTTTGCACGTGCCGATGAGATCCGCAACGAGCTTCTGGAAAAGGGCATCACACTTCTCGACACGAGAGAAGGAGTAAAATGGAAAAGAGCATAATTTCTCTGGAGGACAGCCTGGATAGCGTATTCGGGCTGTCCTCTAAAGACTGGAAGCTGTATTCCCCGCTGACGCTGGCATATCTGGGGGATGCAGTCTATGAGATGGTGATTCGTACGATCTGCGTCAAGCGTACGAATATGCAGACTCAGAAGCTGCACCGGAAGGTGACAGGCTACGTCAGCGCGAAGGCACAGGCGAAGATGATGGGCGCCCTGATAGGAGAGCTGACCGAAGAAGAGGAGAGCATTTACCGCAGGGGCCGCAACTCCAAGCCGTATACAAAGGCGAAAAATGCGAGCATGGAGGAGTATCTGAAGGCGACCGGATTTGAGGCGCTGGTCGGGTATCTATATCTGCAAAAGGAATATGAGAGAATGAACGCCCTGATCGCGCATGGGATCGAAGCATTGCAGGAAAAATAAAGTTATAATGGAGGCCGCATGGAGAAGGCGGCAGAAAAGAGAGAAGATATGAGAAAAACAGAGCAGGACCGGAGTCGGCGCAGACCGGAGCGGCGTGACGGTAATACCGGAAGAGGCAGAGCAGAAGGCTACGGTGCAAGAAAGGAACGCACCGGGAGTGACCGGACGGAAATCCATGGAAGACATGGGCAGGCAGCCGGAGGGGAGTTCCGGAAACAGAAGTATGATAGAAGCGCAGAATATCTGGCAGCGGCAGATACAGACGGAGCAGCGGCGCAGGAAGACGGACGGATCATTGAGGGGCGCAATGCCGTGCTCGAAGCGTTCCGTTCCGTCAAGACGATAGACCGTCTGCTGATTCAGGATGGTTGTCAGGATGGACCGATTCAGACGATCAAGCGTGAGGCAAAGCGCTGCGGTACCATCATGGACTTTGTACCGCGGGAACGTCTCGACCAGATTTCACAGACCGGTGTTCATCAGGGGGTTGTCGCTTATGTGGCAGCCTACGAATATGCAGAGGTAGAGGACATTCTGGCAAAAGCAAAGGAAAAGGGCGAGGATCCGTTCATTATCCTGCTGGATGACATTGAGGATCCGCACAATCTCGGCGCGATCATCCGTACCGCAAATCTTGCGGGCGCACATGGCGTTATCATTCCGAAGCGCCGGGCAGTCGGGCTGACCGCGACAGTTGCACGTACATCGGCAGGCGCACTGAACTACACGCCGGTAGCGCGTGTGACGAACCTTGGTGCCACAATTGACCAGCTCAAAAAGGAAGGCATCTGGTTTGTCTGCGCAGATATGAACGGCGAGATCATGTACAGGCAGAACCTGACCGGGCCGATCGGGCTGGTGATCGGAAACGAAGGGGACGGCGTGAGTCGCCTTGTAAAGGAAAAATGTGATTTCACTGCGTCGATTCCGATGAAGGGGGATATTGATTCCTTAAATGCATCGGTGGCGACCGGCGTACTGGCATTTGAGATCGTACGTCAGCGCGGATTTGTAAAATAAAAATCGGGCGGCAGGCTCACGGACAGAGATGTGGGCTGCCGCCTGTTCTGACATGGAGGGAATATGAAGCGGGATGCATGGTGGATGGATCGCGTCCCCGGACGCATGAAACAGGCTTTTCAACGGATTGAAGCACATATGACAGCATCGCAGATTATGGTGACGGGCTTTGCACTGGCAATCTTCGCAGGAGGAATCCTTCTGTCGATGCCTTTTTGCAATGCAGATGGGCACTGGCTGCGCTTTATCGATGCACTGTTTACCGCGTGCTCAGCCGTATGTGTGACCGGACTCGTAACGATCGTTCCGGCAACGCAGTTTACACTGGCCGGCAAGGTGATCCTGCTGATTTTAATTCAGCTTGGCGGGCTTGGCATCATCGCCTGTACGATGGGAACGTTCCTTATTTTAAGGAAACAGATCACGATTCGCAGCCGCGTGATGATTCAGGACAGCTATGATCTGCATTCAATGACCGGAATTGTTATACTGCTGCGCTATGTGATCCGCGGCACGTTTTTCGTAGAGGGCTGCGGAGCTGTGCTTTATGCTGTGCGCTTTATCCCGCAGTATGGTCTGCTGCGCGGTCTCTGGTATGCGCTATTTCATGCCATCTCCGCATTCTGCAATGCCGGAATTGACATTCTCGGCGAGACGAGCCTGCAGCAGTATGTCGCAGATCCATATATAAACGTGGTAACGATACTGATTATTGTTGTGAGCGGACTCGGATTTCTGGTGTGGAAGGACCTGATGCTGGCTGCATCGCGTTTGTACCATCGGGAATATCCGCTTTGCCGGGTGATCCAGAAGCTGAAGCTGCACACGAAGCTGGCGCTTGTGATGACGGTCTCGCTGGTTGCGATCGGTACAGTCGGAATTTTCTGCATGGAATATTCGAATCCGAGGACCTTAGGCGGGATGCCGGTCGGAGAAAAATGGCTGGCGGCAATGTTCCAGTCGGTGACGACGCGGACCGCGGGATTTTTTACAATCCCACAGGATCGTTTCCTGCCGCAGTCACAGCTGCTCTCGTGTATTCTGATGTTTATCGGCGGTAGCCCGGGAGGAACCGCAGGCGGCATCAAGACGACGACGATCGCGATCCTGTATCTGACCTGCTGGTCGGTGCTCAAGGGTACGGAGGACACCGAGTGCTTCCGGCGCAGGATGCCGGCAGCGAATGTACGGACGGCATTTTCCGTGCTCACGGTCGCTGGGACTGCCGTGCTCACGGGGACGATGCTGATTCTCGTGCTTGAGCACACCGGACTGATCCCGGCGTTTTATGAGGTCGTATCGGCAGTCGGGACGGTTGGCCTGACCGCAGGCCTGACGCCGGTGCTCACGACGGCCGGAAAGCTTGTAATTATTGTGCTCATGTATATGGGGCGCTTAAGCCCGGTGACTTTGGCACTGCTCTTTGCATCCCGGTATAAAAAGCACGGGAAAGGCCGGAAGCTTCCGGAAGAACGGATCATGGTCGGATAGCCGGCAGGAGACACGGGCATCTGGTAATCAAACAGCGAAGCAGAGTATTCGCGGGAAAGAAGGTAACATGAAAAAACAGTATGTGGTATTCGGCGCAGGCCGTTTTGGAAGAAGTATTGCGGTGACCTTACAGAGCCGCGGCTGCGAGGTGATTGTCGTGGACCGGGATCCGGAGGTGATCGAGGACATCGCAGATGAAGTCAGCTATGCCATCTGTGCGAACGTCGAGGATCCGGATATTTTTGCCGATCTTGGCATGAAAAATCTGGACGGTGCGATTGTGGCAATCACGGAGAGTCTGGAGGCCAGCATTGTGACGACGATGATGTGCCATGAAATGGGGATTCCGCGGATTATGGCGAAGGCAAGGAATGAGATGCATGAAAAAATTCTCCGAAAGGTCGGCGCGACCCGTGTGATGTACCCGGAGGTTGAGATGGGACGAAGGGTGGCAAAATATATTGTGGCGGACAATTTTGCCGACTGGATCGAGCTGTCCCCGAAGTACAGTCTGGTGGAAATGGCAATCCCGTCAGCCTGGATCGGCAGAAGTATCCGGACGCTTGGAATTCGCGAAAAGTATCATCTGAACGTAGTTGGTATTAAAAACGGGGATGAAATGCGTGTGAAAATCGATCCGGAGGCTCCGCTTTTGAAAGAAGAGGTACTGATTGTCGTCGGAGAGGATGCGGACCTGCAGCAGTTCCAGAACTGACGCAGCCGGATGGAAAGGAAAATATTTTGAAGAAATATGGAAAAGATTACCGGAGGGCTGCAGACGGCTATGAGTATATCGGAAGCTGGTATAAAACGGCGCTGACCGGAGATGCTTTAAAGAAAGAGGCACGTTTTTTCTGGATTTGCCTTGCCGTGATGTCAGTACAGTTTGTGCTCGGTCTTTCACTCAATAATGCAGGGAGCCGGATACTCTGGATTCTGTTGCCGTTTGTAGCGCTGTTTCTTCCGTTATTATACGGATGGATGGGAAGTGCAAAGCTGTATGGAATTGGAAAACGTCTGGAAAACGCCCGTGCAAATCAGGCGGCTTCGGACGCCTTGCAGGTACAGATTCCAAAGGCACATCGGAGCCATCTGCGCCGCTCGGAATACGAGCAGTCGTTCCGTCGTCTGCTGCGCAGCTTTGTGGCCGGGGCAGTGCTGTCCAACGCTGTTTTTCTCGCGGATATTCTTGTGCTGGTCAGTGATGCCGCGCTTGGTTCGGTGGCAGGCGAGGCTGTTTTTGCAGGAAATGCGGCTGTCCTGGCAGTTCTGAATCTGGTCTGTGCGGTGAAAAGCTGGAAGGTGCATGCGTCTGTCCGCGCAGAAAATGAAGTGTCCGTGCCAGAAGGACATTACAACGAAAACGTACCTAAAAACTGACAAAAATGCTAAAAAAACGTAAAAAATGCAGGCAAAAATATACAAAAATTCCGTTTTCTTGACGCCCTGCAAGGATTGTCCATTGAAATATATTCAAAAAATGTTATAGTATAGAGGTACTTATTGTGACGGGGAGGACGGGGAAGACCAGCTTGTTTTTTTCTGACAAACGAATAAGTGAATAAAAAAAAGGAGGATATAGCATGAAGATGAAAAAGGTTCTGTCACTGATCATGGCAGGCGCAATGGTACTTGGAACGATGAGCATGAGCGCATTCGCAGAAGAGACCGAGGCAGCCAGTGAAGCGACAACAGAGGCCGGCAGCACAGCTGCGGCAGACACGACAGGGGGGACTACACCGCTTGTAGTCGGCAGCCAGAATTTCTCAGAGAAATTCAGCGCATTTTTTGCGGAATCCGTACCGGATCAGACGATTGTCAATCTGACAAATCTGTATCTGATCGAAAACGACCGTTCCGGCAGCATTATTTACAACGGTGCAAATCCGGAGGGCGAGACGATCGCGTACAATGGCACGGATTACACGTACCATACACTGGCGAATGTTACCGTTACCGAGAACGAGGACAACACCGTGTACAATCTGAAGCTGCGTGATGATGTCGTATTTTCAGACGGCACACCGCTGACCGCAGATGATGTCATTTTCTCCATGTACGTATATTCTGATATGGATTATGACGGATATGCAACCTTCAGCGGAACTCCGATTAAGGGACTTCAGAATTACCGTCTGAACTCCACTGTAGCGGATTCTATCACAGATGAGGATGTTGCGGCAGCACTGACGGAAATGCCGGAGGGCCTGGCTGCTTCTGTAAAAGAGGCAATGAAGGCACTGCTTGATTCTGAGTATGACTGGGCGGATGCTGCATGGGAGGATTACTCCGCAGATTACGGTGTAAACAGCGGAGCAGAGTTCTTTGCACTGCTTTACGGCCCGGAGGACTACAGTGTAGAGGGGAAAGACCGCGAGACGATCGTGAACGACGTTCTTGAGAATTATGGCACCGATTATGCTGCGCTGGCAGCAGCATACGGAGATGAGGCTTACTTTGATGAGACCGTTGCGGAACTTGCAAAGGAATACCTGGTAGCAGAGAAGACCGCTGCAGGTGAAGGCGAAGAGGTACCGAATATTGAAGGTATCAAGAAGCTTGGCGATTATGAGATCGAAGTAACGACCGATGGCTTTGATGCGACTACCATTTATCAGCTCGGACTGATAGTCTCTCCGCTTAGCTACTATGGTGATCCGGCGCTGTATGATTATGACAACAATCAGTTCGGCTTTACCAGAGGCGACCTTTCCGCAGTACGCGGGAAGACCGCCAAGCCGATGGGCGCAGGCGCATACAAGTTTGTAAAATATGAGAATAAGACCGTTTATCTGGAAGCAAACGAGAATTACTATAAGGGCGAGCCGAAGATCAAGAACATGCAGCTTCGTGAGTCCGCAGATGCTGACTTTATCCCGGGCGTAGAGCAGGGTACGATCGACCTGGCAGATCCGAGCGGAAGCAAGTCTGCATTTGAGCAGATCAAGAGCATCAACTCTAACGGTGAGCTGGATGGCGACCGCATCAATACCAGCTTGGTAGACAACCTCGGCTACGGCTACATCGGTATGAATGCAAATAATGTCTGTGTAGGCGACGAGCCGGGAAGCGATGCCTCCAAGAATCTTCGTAAGGCAATTGCAACGGTTCTTGCTGTATATCGTGACGTAACGATCGATTCCTACTACGGAGACGCAGCAGCAGTCATCAACTACCCGATCTCCAATACCTCCTGGGCAGCACCGCAGAAGTCTGATGCAGACTATGAGGTGGCATTCTCCAAGGACGTTGAAGGCAACCCGATTTATACAGATGAGATGACCGATGATGAGAAGTTCGCAGCAGCGCTTGAGGCAGCAAAGGGCTTCTTCGCAGCAGCAGGCTACACCTTCGGTGATGACGGAAAGATGACTGCAGCTCCAGCCGGCGCAAAGCTTTCCTACGAGGTTATGATCGGTGCAGCCGGTACCGGTGATCATCCGTCCTTCGCAATCCTGACCGATGCAAAGGCAGCACTTGCAACCATCGGCTTTGATCTTGAGATCAACGATATTACAGATTCAAATATCATGTGGGATGCAAACAATGCAGGTACGAGCGAACTGTGGTGTGCAGCATGGCAGGCAACCCTGGATCCGGATATGGTTCAGATCTACCACAGCACAAAGGGAAGCTCTAACCATTACCGCATCGCGGATGAGACGCTGGATGCAGACATCATGGATGCAAGATCAACCGCTGATCAGGCATATCGTAAGTCTGTATACAAGCAGTGCCTGGATATCATTATGGACTGGGCCGTAGAGATTCCGGTATACCAGAGACAGAACTGTGTCATCTACAGTACGGAGCGTATCAATGCAGATACCTTTACTCCGGATGTGACGACCTACTACAACTGGTATGCAGATGTAGAGAATATGGAAATGAACTAACTGACGGAAACGGAAGCAGACAGCAGTACTGCGAAGAGGTTTTGCGCAGTACCGGCTGTCAATGAAAAAGGGATGACAGCCCACCGGATGGTGGGCTGTTGTACGCAATACAGAGCGTACAGCAAAAGGGTTCCTGGACAGGCGTCTGTGGTCGGAATACCTCAGAGAACCGGGAGAACGGTACTCTGAGGCATTCCGATCATTGAAACAGATCAGAAAAAACCGGAAAGGAGAAGCATTGCATGAAAAAATTTGTAATACGGCGGGTATTGCTTGGCGTAGTGATTCTGTTTTTTGTATCACTGATTATCTATTCGATTGAGCGCAGCCTGCCGACTTCTTATGTAAAAGGAAAAGCGATGGCGATGTCGCAGAAACAGGGTGCCAAGCCTTATGAGGAGCTGCTGGCAGATCTGAACGCCTCCTACGGACTGGATAAGCCGGTACTGGAGGGGTATTTTGTATGGCTGAAGGATGCCGTTCGCGGTGATTTCGGAGAGTCCTGGGTTTGGACACAGCCGGTAACACAGAAATTTGCCAATGTTATCTGGTATTCCTTTGCCCTAAGTGCGGTGGCGTTTGTCCTGGAAATCATGATAGCGATTCCGCTGGGAATTATTTCCGCGACAAAGCAGTACAGCAAGGCGGACTATGCGGTGACGGTATTCGCGCTGATCGGTATATCACTGCCAACGTTTTTCTTTGCGACGATCTTGAAATGGATCTTTTCCATCAATCTTGGGTGGTTCGACCTGTATGGTATCGTCGGGCGTATGCATGAGACGTACGGAAGCGTCGGAAAGGTACTGGATATGGCAAAGCATATGGTACTTCCGATCGTGACACTCACGATTGTCAGTGTCGGATCCCTGATGCGTTATACCCGTACCAACATGCTGGAGGTGCTCAACGCAGACTACATCCGTACCGCACGTGCAAAAGGTCTGCCGGAGAAGAAGGTCATCTATCATCATGCATTCCGCAATACGCTGATCCCGATCATTACGATTCTCGGAAGCTCGCTTCCGGGTCTGTTCGGAGGAGCCATGATCACAGAGACACTGTTCCAGATTCCGGGAATCGGTTATACCTCTTACCAGTGTCTGGTGCAGGGGGATATTCCGTTTACGATGTTTTACATGACATTTCTTGCAGTACTGACGCTGCTGGGCAACCTGCTTGCAGATATTCTGTATGCAGTAGCTGACCCGCGTGTCAGAATCAACTAGAAGGGAGAGAGAAAATGAGCGACAATAAAAATACAGCGACTGCGCTGGATGATGAACGCCGGGTAAAGGTACTCTCTCCGGGACAGCTGGTAGCAAAGCGGTTTTTCCGTAACCGTCTGGCAATGGTCGGACTGATTATTCTGGTTACGATGTTTGTTTTCTCCTTCATCGGAGGAATGGTGAGTCCGTATGGCGAGAGTGAGGTGTTCCGGAAAACGGAGGCGACCTGGAAGGATTATGCCGGCGCGGGCTACAACAGCAATTACATTTTCCGGTCTGTAGACGGACAGGAGCTCCCGGCTGCGGCGCAGCAGAAATTTATCCTGGCAGTCAATAAGTCACAGGAGAGCTTTGATGCAGACGGAGTGACCTACATGCTGGAAAAATGTGGGGAGGATTTTTATACGCTTTCCTCACAGCAGGCACTTGCAACCGTACTGACATTAAAGGGAAAATCCTCCTTTAAGGAAATTGGAGATGCGACGGTGACGGATGCAATCAAAAAAGCCTACGAGGAGGCATCCGAAAAGGAAGAGACGACCTTTGAGGCGGATGGTCAGACGTACTTCATTAGCAAATCCGGAAGAGAGGAGACGATTTCCGGAGGAGGCGAGATCGCGCTGGCGACCAAAAAGGTATTCAACGCAGCGAAGGCAGATACCGGAAGTGACTATGCTTTTGAGAAGGAAGCCTTGCTGGCAAGTGAGGCAAATGCATCGACCTTTACCTGTGACGGTGAGACGTATGATATGCAGATACTGGAAAACGGTGCGACAGAGATTTCAAAGGATGGAGAAATTTATGCGACGATTTCAAATCTGCTTGTATCTCCGCAGGCGAGCGGAACCTTCCTGTCACTGGAGTTTAAGGAAGCGGCGGAGCAGGCGATTCTGGCAAAGGAAAAAACCTTTACGGCAGCAGATGAGTCCGGCGAAGAAATCACCTATCAGCTTCAGAATAAGAATCAGCAGTATATTATCCGTGTGCAGAAGCAGACCACAGTGAATGATACCTATCATAAGCCGTCAGTGAAGCACTGGCTTGGAACGGACGGAAACGGTATGGATATGCTGACCCGTCTGATGTACGGCGGACGTATTTCCCTGATGATCGGTTTTGTCGTTATCGTGATCGAGATTGTCCTTGGTATTATCATCGGCGGCTGCTCCGGCTATTTCGGCGGCTGGGTGGATACCTTACTGATGCGTGTCGTGGATGTCGTAATCTGTATCCCGGCAATGCCGCTGTATATTATCATCGGTTCCATCATGGATTACTACAAGGTCGATCCGCGTCTGCGAATCTATGCCCTGTGTATCATCCTCGGACTGATCGGCTGGCCGGGCATTGCACGTATGGTCCGCGGACAGATCCTCTCCCTTCGTGAGCAGGAGTTCATGATCGCGACAGAGGCGACCGGAGTGCGTATATCCCGGAGAATTTTCCGTCACCTGATCCCGAATGTCATCCCGCAGCTGATCGTCATTGCGACGATGGGACTTGGCGATGTCATCCTGATGGAGGCGACCCTGAGCTTTTTGGGAATCGGTGTAAAATTCCCGTATGCGTCCTGGGGAAATATCGTCAATGCGGTAAATGATGTCTATGTACTGACGAACTTCTGGTTTGTATGGATTCCGGCCGGTTTCCTGATTCTGATTACGGTACTTGGATTTAATTTCGTGGGCGATGGCTTAAGAGATGCCTTTGACCCGAAGATGAAACGGTAGGTGTGCATATGGGACTGTTTGGAAAGAAAAATGAGAACTACATTTCCTCAAAGGAGACAAAGCGGATTTCAAAGGAGAACCGTCGGATCACCGGAGAGATTGAAAAAAAGCGGAACCGGAAAAACATTCCGGAATCTGAATATATCACTACGATGAAGAATCCGGATAACGTCGTGGAGTTCGACAATGTCCACACATATTTCTTTACCGATATCGGAACCGTCAAGGCAGTGGACGGTGTTTCCTTTGAGGTGCCGCAGGGCAAGACGGTAGGAATCGTAGGAGAGAGCGGCTGCGGAAAATCCGTCACGAGTCTTTCTCTGATGCAGCTCGTACAGCGCCCGCAGGGACAGACGGTAGAAGGGGAGATCCGTTTCAACAGCGGAGATAAGGTCTACAACATCGTCAACACGCCGATCACAGAGATGCAGAAGCTGCGCGGCAACGCAATGTCTATGATCTTCCAGGAGCCGATGACCTCCTTAAATCCGGTATTCCGGATCGGGGAACAGGTGGATGAGATCGTCGCACTGCACAATCCGACTATGAGCAAGGAGGAAGTCAAGGCGCGTACGATTGAGATGCTCAAGCTGGTTGGTATCGCAAACAGCGACGGCGTCTATCGGATGTATCCGCACGAGCTCTCCGGAGGTATGCGTCAGCGTATCTGTATCGCGATCGGTCTGGCGTGCAACCCGCGTCTGATCATCGCCGATGAGCCGACAACGGCACTCGATGTGACGATTCAGGCACAGATCCTGGATCTGATGCGCAACCTGAAGGACAAGATCAATTCCTCGATCATGCTGATCACACATGACCTCGGTGTCATCGCAGAGATGGCAGACTATGTCGTTGTCATGTACGCAGGACGTGTCGTGGAAAAGGGAACCGCACGGGAGATCTTTAAGAATCCGTCGCATCCATATACGATCGGACTGATGCGTTCCAAGCCGGTAGTCGGCAAGCAGGTCGACAAGCTCTACAGCATTCCGGGCAAGGTACCGAATCCGATCAACATGCCGGACTACTGTTACTTCAAGGATCGCTGCGAGCTCTGCTGCGAGAAATGCTCCGGCAGCTATCCGGGCGTTATCAAGCTCAGCCCGACACATGAGGTCAGCTGCTACCGCTACGCAGACCGTCCGGAGGCAGGATGGCTGATGGGAGAACATCTCGGAAAGGAGGGCGCTTCCGAACGGTAAAAAAGGTGTTCCGGTCAGAGACAGCATGACAGCTGCCGGCCGAGAATGCAAAGGTCCACATATAAGCCGGAGACACCGGTGATATGTGGGAAATTTCGGGAGTAGAATTGACTATGACAGAAAAGAAGAATAAAACAACGCAGGAAGCGGATAACATCCTTGAGGTGTCCCACCTGAAAAAATATTTTCCGATCAAGGGCGGCATGTTTGGCCGTCAGGTCGGAGCGGTCAAGGCAGTCGACGACGTTTCTTTTACCTTAAAGCGCGGTACGACGATGGGACTGGTCGGCGAGAGCGGCTGTGGTAAATCGACGACCGGACGTACGATCCTGCGTCTGATCGAAAAGACGGACGGACAGGTACTGTTCAACGGTAAGGACGTCTATGGACTGTCAAATAAAGAAATGCGGGATATGCGTACAAAGATGCAGATCATTTTCCAGGATCCATACTCCTCCTTATCCCCGCGTCTGCCGGTCGGTGAGATCATCGGCGAGGCAGTAAAGGAGCACAATCTGGTACCGAAAAACGAGTATCAGGATTATATTACAAAGATTATGAATGACTGCGGACTGCAGAGCTATCACAAGGATCGCTACCCGCATGAGTTCTCCGGCGGACAGCGTCAGCGTATCTGCATCGCGCGTGCACTGGCCCTGAATCCGGAGTTTGTAGTCTGCGACGAGCCGGTATCTGCGCTGGACGTATCCGTGCAGGCACAGATCATCAACCTGCTGAAGACCCTGCAGGAGGAGCGGAATCTGACGTATCTCTTCATCTCTCATGACCTCTCCGTCGTAGAGCACATCTCCGATTCGATCGGTGTCATGTATCTTGGCGGCCTTGTGGAGACCGGAGCGACCGAGGACATTTTCGCAAATCCGCTGCATCCGTACACACAGGCGCTTTTCTCCGCGATTCCGATGCCGGATCCGGATCTGAAGCGGAACCGTATCATCCTGGAAGGAAGCATCCCATCCCCGGCCAATCCGCCGAAGGGCTGCAAGTTCCACACCCGCTGCAGCCGCTGCATGGAGTGCTGCAAGACGGAAGAGCCAAAGGCAAAGGACATGGGGAACGGACATGTTGTAAAGTGCCATCTGTACGATTGAGTATAGCTGCCAGTTTTCTTTGACGGAAGACTGGCAGTTCTTGTATACAGGCCGATACGAAGAATCAGACAGACGATATAAAAGTAAGCGCTGAGAAATCAGAGAGGAAGAAAAGGAGAAGCGGATAAAAATGAAGGAAAAAAAGAAAAAACGCAGACAGGAGGAGCTTCCTGATTATACCGTTGCGCACATGGATGTCGATGGCATGCCGTGGAATTCAAAGCGTCCGTGGCAGCTTCTGCCGGGAGACCCTGCAAGGGAGAGCCGGAAAAAGAGGAGTCTTCAATATGCAGAGCCGGATGATGCACAACAGGATGGCGAGGATGCACTTTCCGCATTTCTCGCAGAACAAAAACAGGACGAGCTGACAAAGGAAGAACGTCGCTCTCTTGTCTGGCTCGCCCTGAAGGCTTCTCTGGCAGTCGGCGGTGTGTTTGTGCTGGCTGCGTTTCTGTTTCTTTTATTTTGTGTAAATGTATGGTTTCAATAAAAAAGGAAAGTAGCGGCGTGGCGAAGTCTGCAAATATCGGGTTTAATCCGCATGCGGCTCGATCAGAAAGCACGGCTCTGCCATTGTCCGCTCCATGATCACGGCCTCGCGCAGTGCCGGGTCTGACATCTCGTAGTAGTCGGAACCGGTGCGGTTCAGCCGCTCAATGGAAACGCTGCGGTTCGCGCGCTTCGGCATGTCGTAGAGAAAAAGAATCTCATCGGTGCGGTATTCCTCGTCGAATTCCGGGTCGTCCTCCTCTTCGTAATACGGGTCAAAGAGCAGCACCCGCCCGTCATCGGTCAGCCCGGTCAGCAGGACATAATGCGGGCATTCGAGAATCAGGCGAACCTGAACAGCCGCGCCTCTTTTGAGCGCCTCATACACCGGGGATCCCGGAAGGAGCGTCACCTCATCACCGGAGAGAAATTCGCAGTGGATCGGAAAGCAGCGCGTCTCTGCGAAATGATTCATCCAGTTCGTGAGATAATGCATCGCCGCTGCCGAAGTGCCGCGCCGACACAGCTCGCCCTTCGTATTATACGTGTCCAGCGTGTAGAGCATAATAAATTTTACAATATCCGGGAAAATCTCCTCCCGGTCAAAAAGATAGCGGACGCCATTCAGAAACGAAACCGGTCCGCAGTCATATTCACTGGTCTGATAGTTTAAAACATTTTTCATAAATTAAATCCCGCCTGTTTTCTCTTAAGAATTATTCTCAACTACTGTATCGTCTGCAGGATGATTTGTCAAGATTTAACTGTGAATCTAACTTTTACTTTTATGATAATGCCTGGAGAATTCAGCAAAAAAGGAAACGATACTTCGACGGATGAAACTAAAAACAAGATAAAAGACAAAGGTAAAAAGGAAGAAATATTGAGGCAACCAGTCAATCCCCACATTAGGCTGACACAGGCAGTCAATAAAATTCAGGTGAAGCAGATTCGTATTCAGGTAAATTCGGATGCAAGGGATAAAGAAACCATAATCATACCCATATAATTGCATACCACTGGCTGTTCCAGAGGCTTCCTGACCTAAAAGAAGACAGAAGAAGAAAACACATACCAGAGCATATTCCTTCCATGAAAGTTTTAAGGTATCAGAGAATGCAAGAAAAATTTTTTTGAACGTGTATATCATAAATGAACCCTCCTGCAACATAAGACAACTCTCGAATGAGAAAATAAGACTGAGTATTTGAAGAATCTCAGCCTTATTTTCAAGTTTAAGATTTAACCTGGATTATATAATATAAAAGTACGAAAAGAAATTCTTTAATTTTTTCTGAAAAATGTATTTGACATTTGAACTGTGGTATACTAAAATAAATTAACCAAATCATATAAAACATATAGAGATGGTAGGAAAAGCGGAGATTAGCCGCTTGCAGCAAAGCGCCGGGTGCAGCCGGACGCAAAAGGAGGAGAACTATGAAAAAGCTTATGCAAAAGGTAACCGGTGTTGCGCTTGCCACACTGATGGCGGCATCGTCCGCAGGGCTTGGCGTGTTTGCAGCGGAGGACGGCGCGGATAAGATCGTGAATATCGGCGTGACCGATTCTCTTGGCGGAGTGAATCCCCTGATGATGGATCAGACAGAGATCAATAAGTATGCGGCGGACCTGCAGTTCCTTCCGCTCGTGGAGCTGGATCCAGAGCTGAATTTCCAGCCGATGCTGGCGGATTCTGTGACGACTGAGGACAATCAGACCTTTACCGTACACATTGATGACGCGGCGACGTGGTCAGACGGGACTCCGGTGACAGCCGAGGACGTGGAGTTTACGATCCTGCGTCTGGCGAGCCCGGTTGTGAATAACACAACGATGATGCTCTATGCATTTGAAGGCATTGGCGATGATGGATTTACCGAGGAGGGCGCTACCTCGATCGACGGTATCAAGGTCGTAGATGACAAGACGATCACCTTCACTGCGAAGTCTCCGATGGCGCTGACGACGTTTGAGAATACGTATGGGCGTTACATCCATACACTGCCGAAGCACGTACTTGCTGATTATTCCGATGAAGAGCTGATGACCCTTGACTGGTTCAATCATCCGGATGTGATCAGCGGACCGTATTTCCTGACCGATTATGATACGGACCACTATGTTTCTTATGAAGCAAATGCAGATTACTGGAAAGGCGCACCGAAGATCGGCAAGCTGAACCTCAAGATCGTAGAGGGCAGCCAGATCTACTCCGGCCTGCAGTCCGGTGAGATCGACATCACACATCATACGATGACTGCGATCCCGCAGGAGGATTACGAGAGCATCGAGTCTCTGGACAACGTAAAGACGGTATACGGTCTTCCGATCACGAACCAGTCCGCATTTATCCAGACCGCAAACATTCCGGATGCGAGAGTACGTCAGGCACTTCTGTATGCCATCGACCGGAACCAGCTCGTAGAGCAGTTGCTGAAGGGACATGGAGAGGTCGTAGACGGCTTCCTTTCTTCCGCAAGCCCGTTCTTTGACGATTCCATCGAGCCGACTCCGTATGATCCGGAGAAGGCGAAGGAGCTTCTGGCCGAGGCCGGATGGGACGGTTCCCAGACACTTCGTTTCTATGTGAACTCCGGCGACAGCACTTTTGTAAATGGTGCACAGGTGCTTGTGGCAGAGTGGGCGGCAGTCGGCATCAATGTAGAAGTGACGACCGTGGATCTGGCGACGCTGATGACCGTTGCAGGCAGCACGGATTATGATATCATGGCAGTACAGTATACCTACGCACCGGTTGATCCGTATCCGGATGTAGACTGGCTGCTTAGCGGTGAGGGAAGCTGGACCGGATATACCGACGACTCTGTGAAGGAAGCGCTTGGTGGGACACAGCAGACGAGTGATATCGAGGAGATCAAGGGCCTGTACTCTGTCGTTGATAAAAAGGTACAGGAAGATGTGCCGATGTTCTCCGCTTATGTCATCAGTGCTCTTGGCGCAGTAAGCAACCGCCTGACAGGCGCAGAGCCGAGCGCATATGGCTTCTTTAATGATGTGCAGAACTGGGATATCGCACAGTAAAATACCTTTTGACCCCTATGATACACGGATTGCTTCGCATTTCATGCTCCCGCAATCCTAAAACACCTCAAATCCGCTCATTTTTCTACGAAAAATGGCTACTTTTCGGTGTTTTGCGGGTCAATAAGTCATGCTCTTTCATGCAAGCATGAAACGCATGACCTTTTGACCCTGGTATCATCACATCATACAGATCAGGAAAATCCGTGTCTTCGCCTTCTGGCGTGGACAGGGATTTTTCCTGCGTTATAACCATGACAGATCCGCTTTACGCAAAGCAGACAGAAAGGGAATACAAATGTCGCATTTACTTGAAGTAAAAAAACTGACGACCGCGTTCACGGGCGATTACGGGACGACCGTCAGCGTAGATCATGTAAGCTTTCATGTGGATGAGGGCGAGGTCGTCAGCATTGTCGGAGAGTCCGGCTGTGGAAAGAGCGTGACCTCTTTGTCCATTATGGGGCTTCTGGGCCGTGGGGGATCGGTCATTGACGGATCGGTACTGTTTGACGGCAAGGAGCTGCTTACGATGTCGGAAAAGGAGCTGGATCAGATTCGTGGCAATGAGCTCACGATGATTTTTCAGGATCCGCTGACGTCCCTGAACCCGGTATTTACGATCGGGAGCCAGATGATGGAGAGCATCCGCATCCATATGCATCTGTCAAAAAAGGAAGCCGCAGTGCGGGCAGAGTCGCTGCTTGCCCGGGTTGGCATGCCGGATCCGCATGCGATCATGAAAAAATATCCGCATACCCTTTCCGGAGGTATGCGCCAGCGTGTGATGATTGCGATGGCGCTTGCCTGCAATCCGCGCCTTTTGATCGCCGATGAGCCGACGACGGCGCTGGATGTGACAATTCAGGCACAGATTATGAATCTGCTCAAAGAGCTGCAGCAGGAGACCGGGATGGCGATGATTCTGATCACACATGACATCGGAGTCGTGGCAAACATGGCGGACCGGGTACTCGTAATGTATGCCGGACAGATGATCGAGCGGGCGCCGTCTAAAGAGCTGTTTCACCATCCGGCACATCCGTACACGCAGGCATTGCTGGATACCGTGCCGACGATCCGCGACGATGCCGACCGGCAGCTTGTATCGATTCCGGGCATTGTGCCGGAGAGCTACGATGACATCACAGGGTGCCGGTTCGCAGACCGCTGTGCTTACGCATGCCCGCTCTGTGAGCAGCCGCAGGAGGATTATGTGATGGGGGCGGAGCATACGGCCCGGTGTATCGTGATGAAGAACCGGTGGGAGAGAGCGGATGAGTCAGAAAAGCAGAAGTCTCAGCGACCGGAAACATCGGTTTGTGAGGAGAAAGGGGGCAGCGCCGGTGAGTGAGAAGACACCTCTGATTCAGGTCGATCACCTGAAGAAATATTATCCGATCAAGGGTGGGATTATCACCCATGTGACGGGAAATATCCATGCGGTCGATGATGTCAGCTTTTCGATCACAGAAGGAGAGACGCTCGGCCTCGTCGGAGAATCCGGCTGTGGCAAGTCGACGATCGGACGGCAGCTCGTCGGGCTGGAGACGCCGACGGAAGGAAAAATTTATTATCAGGGAAGCGATATATCGGCTTTGAAAAGCAGGGAAATGCATCAGATCCGCACACAGCTGCAGATGGTTTTCCAGGATCCGTATTCTTCCCTGAATCCGCGCAAGCATATTTATGAAATTCTCTCCCAGCCGATGCTGTACCATCATATATCGACAAAGGCGAGCATTGAGAAGGATCTGGAACGGCTGCTTGATATGGTCGGATTGCCAAAGCACGTGCTGGGACGGTATCCGCATGAGTTTTCCGGCGGACAGCGTCAGCGGATCGGGATCGCAAAGGCTCTTTCCCTGAATCCGAAATTTATCGTCTGTGATGAGCCGGTATCCGCTCTGGACGTATCAATTCAGGCGCAGATCCTGAATCTGCTGAAGAGCCTGCAAAAGGAGCTGCATCTGACGCTGCTTTTTGTCGGGCACGGGCTCGGCGCGGTCAATTATGTCAGTGACAGGATCGCAGTCATGTATCTTGGAAAAATCGTGGAGATCGGAGAGGCGAAGGAGATCTTCCGCCATCCGGTGCATCCGTATACGCAGGCACTGATCGAGGCAGTTCCGGTTCCGGATCCGGAGGAAAAGGATCGCAGGAAGGAATTTCTTGCCGGAGAGATCGGTGACAGTGCGAATCCGCCGATGGGCTGCCGGTTTCACCCGCGCTGCCCGTATGCGACGCCGGAGTGTGCAAAGCAGGTGCCAGAGCTTCTGGAGCTCGCCGGATGTCCGGGGCATCTTGTGGCCTGCCCGGTGATGGCTGAGACTAAGCCGCAAAAGACCGGGGCAGCCAAAGCTGCAGCTGCCGGGGCTTTGACAGATCAAAAAGGAGGGCGCAGCGATGTATAAATATATTATAAAGCGAATCCTGATCGCGATTCCGGTGCTGATCGGCATTACGGTCATTGACTATGCGATCATGTGCATGGCAGGCTCTCCGCTGGAAATGATGCAGGGACCGCGTGTCTCACAGGCTGCGTTGGAGGCAAAGAAGATCGCACTGGGATTGGATAAACCATTTTATGTTCAGTACTTTGTCTGGCTGGGGCAGCTCTTGCATGGCAACCTGGGCTATTCTATCAAGTCCTCGCAGGCAGTCAGCGAGATGATTGCAAGCCATCTTGGGCCGACGCTGCTTCTGATGGGCGTTTCTCTGATCGCCAGCCTGATACTGGCGGTTCCGGCCGGTATTTACAGTGCAATTCACCAGTATGAGAAGGGAGATTATGCAGTCGTGACGGCTTCCTTCCTCGGAAGCAGCATTCCGGGATTCTTCCTCTCCCTGCTTCTGATCTATGTGTTTACGGTAAAGCTTGGATGGCTGCCGTCGAGCGGTATGACGACGCTCGGCTCGTCGGGAGGTGTGAAGGACATTGCGGCGCATATGATCATGCCGGTGCTTGTGCTCGCCTTTTCCATGGCGGGCAGCAACATCCGCTACATCCGAAGCGCTGTGCTTGAGATTTTGCAGCAGGATTATCTGCGCACCGCAAGGGCAAAGGGTATCGGCCGTTTTCGCGTCATCAACAAGCATGCGCTGCGAAACGCACTCGTTCCGATCGTGACAGTGATCGGTATGGAGATTCCGGTGCTCTTTGGCGGAGCAGTCATCATTGAGCAGGTCTTTTCCTGGCCCGGCCTTGGCCTGATGACAATGAGCGCGATCACCGCACGCGACTACCCGGTGATCATGGGCGTCTGCCTGCTCTCCGCGATCGTTGTGCTGGCAGCGAACCTTGTGACCGATATCCTCTATGCCCTCGTAGATCCGACGATACAGCTTGATTAACAGTTTCGCTGGCAGTAAAACGGGAAGCTAGGGTTCGGGAAATTTATTTACCGAACCATGGATTCATGTTTTGGGATGGGCGGAACGCCCATCAGCCGCAGACTCGCTTTACAGGCGAGTCTGCGGCCTGCATGCGAAGCGTCCGCATGTGTTACTATAAAACAGGAGAAAAACTATGCAGAAAAAAACCACCCGGGAAGCCGGAAAAAAGAAAACGCAGGCCGCAGTCAACGAGAGCTACCTGCAGACTGTGTTTCGGCGTTTTCGCAAGCATCGGCTTGCTTTAGTCAGTTTCATTGTGCTCGTGGCGCTCGTCGGAGCGGCGCTGCTTGCTCCATGGATTGCGCCATATGATCCGAACGCGATCGTAGGTCCCTTCAGCGGAGCGCCGACATTGCAGAACTGGCTTGGCACAGACCAGATCGGAAGAGATGTCTTAAGCCGTCTGCTGTATGCGATGCGGATTTCATTGCTCGTCGGCGCACTGGCGACTCTGATCTCGACGGTGATCGGCGTCGTGCTCGGGCTGATCGCAGGCTACTTTGGAGGGATCGCAGACATGCTCATCATGCGTTTTACGGATATGGTCATGTCCTTCCCATACATCCTGCTCGTGCTCGTGGCGGCAGCGATCTTCCGTCCCGGCCTCTGGAACATCATTTTGATTCTCGGCTTCGTCGACTGGCCGGGTATCGCCCGCCTTGTGCGCGGCAACGTGCTCAGCCTGCGCGAGACGAACTTTGTAAAGGGCAACCTCATCGCCGGAATGCCGGTGCGCCACATACTCTTTTCCGAGATCCTGCCGAATACCGTGGCGCCGATCCTCGTGTACGCGACCTCCGTGCTCGATGAGGCAGCCTTAAGCTTCCTTGGCCTCGGCGTACAGCCGCCGACCTCCAGCCTCGGCAACATGCTCAACGGTGCTCAGTCCCTGACCGTGCTCACCAAGCAGCCCTGGCTTTGGATTCCGGCCGGCACGCTGATCGTCATCCTCGTCATGGCTATCAACTTCATCGGCGATGCCCTGCGGGATGCCTTGGATCCGAACAGCCGGTAATCTTAACCGCTCTGTATGTAAATATAGAAAAATAATTCTTGTCATGAAAAAGTCCTCTGAGCAAAAAACTCAGAGGACTTCTTTTGTAGTGAGAATCGTTTTTTATGCGATAGGAAAAGCCGATCTACTGATAAATCTTCTGCTCAATAAAAGCAGGAAATTGTCAGAGCTGGCTAAATCAGCCCTTCTTCATATACTTCGCAGCCATGTATGCGACATATCGCTCACCGACGAGGGCAAAGTACCAGTTGTTGGATGTGACTCTTGCAACCTTGACCTTTTCGCCCTTTTTCAGAGATGGATAAGCGGAGAAGATTGCATAGCTTGTGCTGTCACCGGTACGCACCTTCAGTCCCTCCAAGTTGCAGGTGGCAGTGAAGACATTCAGTGCATTATACTTTGCGTCCAGCTTTGCATGTGTGTTTGCTCCGACGATACCATCTACAGTCAGGCCATTTGCAGACTGGAAGTTTTTCACAGCTGTCAGCGTGCCGCTGCCGAAGTCACCGTCAGCGCCGGATGTACCGCAGTTGTAGCCGAGCATCATTAATTTCTGCTGCATCAGTTTTACTTCGCTTCCGGTAGAACCAGAAGAGAGCGTCGGATGAGTCGTAGTAGTGCCGCCGCCTGTAGTTCCACCACCGGTGTTTCCTCCGGTTGTTCCAGAATACTTCGGATGGCAGTAACCGATGATTTCACTGTTTCTTGCACGCTGTCTTCTTGCCACAAGGCTACCAGTGGTATTTCCTTCAATCGTGTAAATATAGTTTGCATCGGCACTGATGACAATACCTACATGATTGAATCTGCCAGTAGTATTAGCCCAGTCATAAAGTACCAGATCGCCCGGTTTCGGATCCTGAGAGAAAAGGCTCTGTCCGGTATAATAGCTGTAAATGCCCTCTACAGAGCAGATCCCCTGCCCACCGCAGTAAAGACTGGATGCACCGACCTGTTTGAAGACATACCATACGAACATGGCGCACCATGGCTGCCCCGGCATACCTGCTGCATTCTGGAATCTGCTTCCACCTTCTCCTTCATATTTCAGTGCTTCATTGATAATCTGCTGTGCTGTTGCCATAATTCATTTCCCCTTTCAAATTTATTTTGTTGTTGAATCACCGGCGATTCATCATATAAAGAGAGGGAAAACTGGCATTTGTAAACCACGAGAAGAAAAAAATTATAAATACAGGATATGAAAGCAAAAAAGAGATTTGTAGAAAAGAAAATTACAGTGATGAAAAAAACTCTGAGCGATCCCCAGAGTTTTTGTGCCTGTTGAAATGTGAAAGACGGACACTTCGTCCAAGTTGACGGACAGTTGACGTTTCCATTCTCTTAAGATGTTATATTTTTATCCGACAGCTTGTGAACTTGCTTGATAATGTGAATCTCACATGACTTAAGTCACGTGCTTCCAGCCGCTTTAAGCGGCAGACTTAATATCGGCGGATACGCCTGTAACTTAGGAGCACGCAGTTATGCGCAGTTTCATGCCAGATATGGCATTTTCCCACATTACAGGTAGTCCGCTGTATATCTGCCTGCGTTTATGCTGCCTGTAAAACCTCCATTTGTAAATAGAGCTCCTTCAGATCCGCATAAACACATGAGGTTCTACGCTTTACTGAAGGGACTTTTGCCTCCAGCAAAGACCTTTCCGTTTCCGACAAGGGTTTTAAAAGTTCCCGGATAAAATATCTTGCACCAATATTATACGACGCTGACAGGTCACAGTGATAGCTTTTCCCTGTCCGGAAGGTACAGAGACTGTGATTTTGTGGATCACGGGATACCAGCCCGGACCCATCATATGCAAGCCTGCTGGTATTCCATGCACAGACATGGGATATATGCATCCCTTTCCGGTGTGCCTTGTGCCCACACCGCTTCTGGATATCCTGCTTTCTCCACAGATGCAGCTTCTGCTTCTTCTTTCCGGATATCTTCCCATGCATTTCTAGGTGCTCAAAGACTATCACGTCTGCATGGCTCTCCTCCGCATAGTTTACGATTGCCCCTGCGATCTTCCTGCCCAGGTCTATGTTCAGGCGTTTCGTATAAGCCCATATTCCCCGTGACTGTGCTGGTCCATGAGCCCTCTGGAATCTACGTATCCGTCCCAGTGTGCGGTACAGCCGGTCTTTTTCACCGGGAAAATTAATGAACCTTCTCCCCAGGACAGTTCCGTCTGCCTGCATAACCGTACAGACCGCATCCGTATTAATCCCCAAATCCACACTGCAGATAATCTGGTCTTTTACAGACGTTTTTGTGAGGACTGCTTCTTCTGTGTACGAAAAACGCAGGAAGTACTTCCGGTGCCTTCTCTCCAGCGTCGGGGCAGAGGCCTTCCTTCCATGCCAGTTTTTGCGCAGATACTCCATATCTGTATGGCTCAACCGTACACAAAACCATTTCCAGTCATAGCCATCGTACAGCTTCAGGTATGCGTCATCCTTCCCTTCTCCCCCTTCTCTGTACATCACATCACGGTAAAACACCGGCATGGCATGGTTTTCATATACAAGCCGCGGCCTCCCGCTTTTTTCACCGGCTTTTTCCCATAGCTTCATGCGGGATTCATAAGAAGATACACTCCCAAGTGCATGCTGAATCGCAGCCCGTCTGAGATAGGACGGCATCTTAGGATAACGGGAATCGAAATCAAAACGTGCCACATTCTTTTTCGTCGTATGCACCAGATGCTCCGCGGCATTAAACCGACTCTTTGCATCCGGTATCCCTGCCAGCATTTCCCATGCCTGTCCATATATTTCTGTCAGGCAACGAACCGCTGACCGGTAGATCCCCAGTGTCTGGCGGAGCGGGATATTCTGTTTTCGTAATTCCACACCATAGCTGGATACCGTTTGCATCGCTGTTCCCCTTCCCCAAATAAGCGCTTTCCCTGTTTTAGGTTCTTACCCTTCTCTTTTCTTTTTCCTTCTGTCCCTCAATATAGGCAGGAACCTGATCCCTGCTCCTGTCGTTGACCGTCACCGCGCAGTAGGATGGGTTCCACAAATGCCCGCCCCACAGCTCCTTCTTTAGTTCCGGATGTACAAGGAACATCTGACGGGCGAGGTTTCCTTTCATAATTTTGATCATATCAGAAATATAGAACTGAGGTTTACAGTCCACTAGCAGGTGAATATGATCCGGCATAACCTCCATTGCCAGAATCTGAAAGTTATATTCTGCGGAAATATCTTGTAACATTTCTTTACATTCGGTATCAATCCCGTCTTTTAACACCTTTTTCCTGTACTTCGTGCACCAGACAAGATGGTACTGTAATGAATAGACATAGCCTCTACCATATGATAGATCCGTTTTATTAATATTAAATATGTTTTTCTCCATATAAACATTATACCATATGTACGCGCAAAAGCAAACATATGTTCTGCTGTTTAGTAAAAAAATTTGCGCGTCTAACTCATAACTTAAATGAACTTAAATGAAAAACTAAATTCCGGTTTTGGACCAAATGCAAGAGTAAATTCCAT
>OLPO01000295.1_pt1:0-17500 | contig 42438 bp, 30 predicted proteins | sample 1672831 | NCBI WGS metagenome assembly OLPO01 (sample SAMEA3136728, study PRJEB25190) | human gut metagenome
AGAGTTCTCGCGGATCTCCCTATTACCGGGAAACCTACAGAAGTAAGAATGGGAAAAGGAAAAAAGATTATGGTTCTTTTTTTCATTCTTTTTTCTTTTTTGGGGGGTTCTTCTGGTTCTCGTGGAAAGTTGGGGGGACTGGGACTGGTCTAACATGATGGCTCCATCAGGGGCTGCGGGCCCATCAAGCTCAAACCCTTTGCCTTTTGATCTAAATCTTCCTCCAGCGGCGGAGATAGATCTAAATCTTCCTCCAGCGGCGGAGATAGATCTAAATCTTCCTCCAGCGGATGCGCCGGAGGATGAATGGACATTAGTCCATCTCCGGGAGCTACATCGGCAAACCGTCGAGCAGCTTCGCTTTTTGGAGCGACAGCGAGAAATCTGCTTTCGACGCGAGATTCGACGCCGACAGGTTTTGGGAACAGAGCAACGCCTACATTGGCAAACCGTCGAGCGGCTTCTCCTTTGGGAGCAACAGCGCGAAATCTCCATTCGCGAATGGATTTGGAGAATAGAGCGACGAATAGAGCGACGGAGACATTTTGAGGAGCAGTTGCGAATTTTCCGGGAGGGTCGATAATTGTAAGTATTCGTGGAGTAGATGAGTTCTTTCGAATGAAAAAAAAAGTGCTTTGTTTCGTTGGAAAAACCAACGCACATCATATTGACTTTCTCTCGCCCTACTTCTAAGGATAGATAGAAAAGGTTGGAGAGAGTGACTTTCTAAAATTCTCTCCTTTCTAAAGCTGCGCAATGGGTCCCACCAGAACGCTAAAAATGTGGGGGAAGAAGAGTTTTCACGATAGGAAAAAAAGAAATGACTATAAGGAACCAACGATTCTCCCTTCTTAAACAACCTATATCCTCCACACTTAATCAGCATTTGATAGATTATCCAACCCCGAGCAATCTTAGTTATTGGTGGGGGTTCGGTTCGTTAGCTGGTATTTGTTTAGTCATTCAGATAGTGACTGGCGTTTTTTTAGCTATGCATTACACACCTCATGTGGATCTAGCTTTCAACAGCGTAGAACACATTATGAGAGATGTTGAAGGGGGCTGGTTGCTCCGTTATATGCATGCTAATGGGGCAAGTATGTTTTTCATTGTGGTTCACCTTCATATTTTTCGCGGTCTATATCATGCGAGTTATAGCAGTCCTAGGGAATTTGTTCGGTGTCTCGGAGTTGTAATCTTCCTATTAATGATTGTGACAGCTTTTATAGGATACGTACTACCTTGGGGTCAGATGAGCTTTTGGGGAGCTACAGTAATTACAAGCTTAGCTAGCGCCATACCTGTAGTAGGGGATACCATAGTGACTTGGCTTTGGGGTGGTTTCTCCGTGGACAATGCCACCTTAAATCGTTTTTTTAGTCTTCATCATTTACTCCCCTTTATTTTAGTAGGGGCCAGTCTTCTTCATCTGGCTGCATTGCATCAATATGGATCAAATAATCCATTGGGTGTACATTCAGAGATGGATAAAATATCTTTTTACCCTTATTTTGTTGTAAAGGATCTAGTAGGTTGGGTAGCTTTTGCTATCTTTTTTTCCATTTGGATTTTTTATGCTCCTAATGTTTTGGGGCATCCCGACAATTATATACCTGCTAATCCGATGCCCACCCCGCCTCATATTGTGCCGGAATGGTATTTCCTGCCGATCCATGCCATTCTTCGTAGTATACCTGACAAATCGGGAGGTGTAGCCGCAATAGCACCTGTTTTTATATGTCTGTTGGCTTTACCTTTTTTTAAAAGTATGTATGTGCGTAGTTCAAGTTTTCGTCCGATTCACCAAGGAATCTTTTGGTTGCTTTTGGCAGATTGCTTACTACTAGGTTGGATCGGATGTCAACCTGTGGAGGCACCATTTGTTACTATTGGACAAATTTCTCCTTTAGTTTTTTTCTTGTTCTTTGCCATAACGCCCATTCTGGGACGAGTTGGAAAAGAAATTCCTAATTCTTACATGGATGAGACTGATCACACCTGATTGGTTAAAAATTAATACACCAATCATAAACTTCTCCTCAGTTCTATGCGAAAAGAATTCTGAGCCCCTCTTCCTTTCCTTCATGAATGATAACCATGACCACACAAATGTTCACACCTCGCACAAGTATAGTGCGTGTACTCTCTCGCAACGTGAGGTACAATTTTAATAATGAGTCGTACCTGTCCGTCTTGATGTTTAATCCTTTGATAAGGTCCATATTATTGTTAAATCCTAATCGTCCTATATTATATTCTTCTAAGTCGTAGTTCATGCCAGGTTTGGCCAAATTGATGTCTAATTAAACTATCTTCTATTCTTCCACAGTCCATAATGATGTGAACTCCCTGCAGCATTCTAATCAAGGTATGAAGTCGCATCTGGGAGATCAAGATCATCCTTCTAAATCGCAGCTAAATGAAGGGCAGAAGGCTATGAAACAAGTCTGCGGGAGTTTAAAACTTGAATTGGCTGAAAGAAAAGGGGGCATAAGAAAGAAGGAATATAGAAGATTGGACGTTATTTTTGTTCGTCTCCTCTTTGCGGGAGCCGTTCTTTTTTTTTTCTAAAAATTTATTTTTTTAATTGGTTCTTGGCCCAGCTTTCAAAAGTTGGGCTTTCCCCGGTCCTAGCTTTATCTTTCGCTAGGGGCTTAGGATGGGAAGGGGGTCTCATTTTGGCAGGAATTTTTTCTCTCCTTGATCCGGAGAACGCGGTTTTTTTTTAATAGCATGATGCCTTCTTCGGGGGCTGCTGGCCCATCAAGCTCAAACCCCGGCCCTCGGTTGTACATTGATCTAAATCTTCCTCCGGCTTACATTGATCTCAATCTTCCTCCGGCTTACATTGATCTCAATCAGATAAATCTCCTGAACCTGAAGAAACGAGGACGGAAGAAGTAGAGCGACGTCGTCAGATAGAAGAGCTGACTTTTCGTCGATTAGAGGCCTCATCCTGGTTCAACAAAAAAAAGAAGCTTAGGGAGAAGGCAAAAGCGCTCGTGCGGCTAAAAGGACAGATCGCCGATCGCATGGGGGAATTGGATCATGAGTGCCCCGAATTTTGGCGAAAGCACAAGAGGATAGACTTATTCGGGATTCCTTTCTAACAACGCATCAAAGGGAGTACAAGCCTCGCAAACTCCAAGAGAAGTTGGACGCTTTTTTTAAGGAAAATGCCCGCGATTCCCGCACCTATGCAAGTTTGTGCAAGATTCGCACGAAATTTTCTGGGAACCTTCAAATTTGAATGTCTGGGCATGATTTTCCCTTACTTGGACATCCTGATCATGTATGGCTATGGGAGGGACTCTTTTCATTAGGTATTGAACATTTTACGTGCTCTTACTGATTGATCCCGTATCAGCGGGAATATTTTTTATAAGTAGTATTCCATTTTCTGTCTTTTTTTCGGTATGCCGCTCTTCGAACTCGAAGAGAGCGAGTATAGATAGACTACTATCATGAATATCCTTCGCCCCTTATCTCCTCATCTTCCTATTTATAAGCCACAGCTTACTTCGACGTTTTCTATTTCCCATAGAATCTCCGGGGCTTTCCTAACCACTATAGTTTTGTTTTTTTATCTTCTTTGTCTTAAAATAGGTTTTATTTGTTTCACCTATGAGAATTTCTACCAATTCTTCTTTTATTCATCAAAGCTCATCCTAATCTCCGTCGAGATTACTGCCTTAGCCCTGTCCTATCATCTGTATCATGGGGTTCGTCATTTATTGACGGATTTTTCCGGATTTTTCTTTCTTAGAATTGGGCGAAAAAGAAGCAACACTATGGATACCATGACCGATCACCATCGATAAAGAAGAATCTTTCTAAATCACTTCGGGTCAGCGGGGCCTTCAAGCATCCGAAATACGCCGGGGTTGTAAATGACATAGCGCTCCTGACGTACTGGAGTTATAACATTTGAATTTCTTTTACATTCCACGTTCCCGAAATGGATCCTATCAAATATTTCACATTTTCTATGATCATCTCTATTTTAGGTATTCGGGGAATCCTCCTTAATAGACGAAATATTCCTATTATGTCAATGCCAATTGAATCAATGTTATTAGCTGTGAATTTGAACTTTTTGGTATTTTCCGTTTCTTCGGATGATATGATGGGTCAATCATTTGCTTCATTGGTTCCAACGGTGGCAGCTGCGGAATCTGCTATTGGGTTAGCCATTTTCGTTATTACTTTCCGAGTCCGAGGGACTATTGCTGTAGAATTTATTAATAGCATTCAAGGTTAAACATGACTCCTAGAGAATTACCAAAATACGAAGTTCTCTTCTCCTTTCGTTCTCTTCTTTCTTCTTTATTTAAAAAGTTGGCAGGGTCAGGGCCTTTCTCGCTGGGCGAGCCGACTCGTAAGTCCTTTCCTAAACCACTTCCCGGTCAGTTGCTGAAAGATAGAGAGAAGCTTTCTAAATGAGATGGAGTTCCATGAATATGCAGGCTAGAAAGATGTTATTTGCTGCTATTCTATCTATTTGTGCATTAAGTTCGAAGAAGATCTCAATCTATAATGAAGAAATGATAGTAGCTCGCTGTTTTATAGGCTTTATCATATTCAGTCGGAAGAGTTTAGGTAATACTTTCAAAGTTACTCTCGACGGGAGAATCCAGGCTATTCAGGAAGAATCGCAGCAATTCCTCAATCCTAACGAAGTAGTTCCTCCGGAATCCAATGAACAACAACGATTACTTAGGATCAGCTTGCGAATTTGTGGCACCGTAGTAGAATCATTACCAATGGCACGCTGTGCGCCTAAGTGCGAAAAGACAGTGCAAGCTTTGTTATGCCGAAACCTAAATGTTAAGTTAGCAACACTTCTAAATGCCATTTCTTCCCGTCGCATCCGTCTTCAGGACGATCTAGGCACAAAGTTTCGCATATTAGTTGGGAGGAGATTTTGCCCTTCGTCTATCACGAAAGCAGAAAAAATAGAACTCATTCAAGAGAGCTTGGTGGTCTTAAGAATGGTTCGGGGGGAGCCTTCTCTTAAGAATAAATAAAGAAGACTAATAGAAGAAAACAAAACAGTCAGTCCAATATTTGCTTGCACGGGTTGTTATTTCAAGTGGGATCAGTCCGGATTTGACCGATGTCAACATTCTCGCCAACGCCTATTGCATTTTGATGGAAAAGGGACCTGGTAATGAACTTATGACAGAAGCCCTGAAAATCCCGTTCCTAAAGATTTATATAAAAGACTAGTTTTGTACATAAAGTGCTTTTGTGGTTTGCTTTTACTGTACCGCCTAATGATGATGTCCACTCCTGGCTCGATGCACTTAATGAAAGGGAACTCTGACGATTAAGAAAGAATTTCCTTCGCCGCTGCTAAGCAACATCCTTTAAGTGAGAGGGCCGGACCGCGTGAATAACCTTTCGCCGACCGAGGTGGAAGAAACCATTGGGCCATTCTCCGGCTATCGATTTCGATATGGAACTGCCTTGGTTCCGTCTATTGAGACGGAGATTAAGCTTTGTTATGTTGTGTACAGGCGCTCTTTGTTAACCCGTCGGGTGCGCAGCTGTATGCCTGTGTAGGTGGTCCCCACGCGGGGAGCTCTTGGGCTTTTTCCGCTCGACCGCACCTACATGACTTTGAACCTGGAAGGTTTTTTTAATTGAATGCATGGGTTCTCCGGCTGGATTGGGTTTGTGTTCTGTGACTGGCCTTTCTCTTGTTGTTGTCGAGTGCCTGCAGCTTGACTCCACATAGGCTATCCCTCCTCGCTTGCACGCCTTGTGGCAAACGTCACTGAAAATTGTGTATATAAATAAAAAAAAGAGTCACGCTCTTTAAGCCCTAAGAAATAGGCTTAATCGGTTCGAATCCGAATAAGGGCTCTTTCTTTTTCTTTCTCCGGAAAAGTAGAGTCACTTACCCAGATAAGATGTTGCTAGGCAGGCGGTTCCCTCTTACTTGGAGGCCCCTTTCACTCCATGAAGTAGCGGGGCTCGTTGAAGCAGACCTAGGCAGAAGGAAAAGAGGTAGTTCGCGCTCGATAATAGGGGTCCCTGTTGACAATGAAAGGCATCTCAGTAGTCCACAGTAGATGGCGTTCAGAACCAGCCGCGAAGAATACGAATTTCCATCACACAAGATGAATCGAACCTTTTTCAGCATTTTTTTTCTCTCTTTTGAAACGAGTGATTATCAGTATCACCGTACTTTTGGTTACTCGTATCCTTTTTTACTCTATCTAACAGGTTTCTTTTGAAGCCGCTTTCTTTGCTCCATTTCTTACCGACTTGCTCGATTTTCTTTTTTCTGCCATGGATTTAATTTAGGTGGGATAGGCTTCCGCCGGAGACGATCGAAGTGGTGCTAGTTCTTCGAAGCAACCTTCTTTTGATCTCAATGTACCCGCAGCCGAACAAGCAGTGTATGAGCAAACGCTGGAGCAAATAAAAAACCAAAAGCAAACTTTAGCCGACCTGCGTCACCCTCTCATTAAGAAGGAAGCACGGAAATTGACATAAAGAAACTTCGCCAACAGACGTGGTCGAACAGCTAATCAGTCGAATTGGTAGCAATAAGGCACGGGCAGAAAACGACCACAATGCGCCGCTTAACGATTTTCTAAATCTCAAGACGGGGTTAACCCGAGCGTGTAAAAATGCGGAGGATGAGACCAAGGGCCGTATGCCCATCCGAAGTTAAATTCAAGCTATCATTCAAGAGTATAGCCAGAATGATAGCTTGAACTAACTTTCATTCCCAGACCGCCGACGAATAATAGGTACCCCCACCCCAGGCAGAGTTAGTGAGCCGTGTAATAGGCGACCATTTCGCGCGGTTCGGGGGGCACTTGAGTCAGCCGCCGGCGCCCGACTACGTCTTGACCCCTATCCAATTTTTGGGCCAATTCCCCCTTTGTACTACCAAAAAATGAGATTCTTGCCGAATCCGAGTTTGCTGCTCCAACCATTACCAAACTAATACCTATTCTGTTTAGTACTTCAGGTGCTTCTGTTGCGTATAATGTAAATCCCGTAGCGGATCAATTCCAACGAGCCTTTCAAACGTCTACTTTTTGTAATAGACTCTATAGCTTCTTCAATAAACGCTGGTTCTTCGATCAAGTTTTTAATGACTTTATAGTAAGATCCTTCCTGCGTTTCGGATATGAAGTCTCATTCGAAGCTTTAGACAAAGGTGCTATTGAGATATTGGGCCCTTATGGTATCTCGTACACATTCCGACGACTGGCCGAGCGAATAAGTCAACTTCAAAGTGGATTTGTTGTGCGAAGAGTGTGTTATGACCCGTGGCCGCCTGCCCGGTGGGGGCGGTTCCTCCGTTGTGGGTAAACGGTAAACCCGACTCTACGAACCCGAGGAAAGGCTGCACAGCAGTAGTAAGGGCGTTAAGACCGGAGCTTTTTGTAGTGCTGGCAGGAATGCAAGTGAATGAATCCCATCTCCTAGCGAGTGAAGTGCTTACACCCCTTGCCCTTTAGAGATAGGGGCGCGCTAGCGCTTTACTAATAGAATAGAATCGCAGGATCGAAAGACCTTATTATGGATCGGTCGAATTCATTCCTCTCCCTATTGGTCTACTTCGTGCCTTCGGGCGACTTCGTTCCTATCGGGCGACTTGCTTTCGCTCCTGTTATATATATAATAGAAAGTAAAGGGGGCTGAGAAGCTGTTGCTTGCTGTCTACTTCGCGAGCCCACTGCCCCGTTCTGTAACTTCCTGCCCTTCTTTCGTCCGTCCACGAGGCTGTAAAAAGAGAGAAAGGGGCGGCTATCTAGTGGGAGTCGTTTCGGTTGTATGCCACGAGGTCCCTATGGACAAGGGGACAAGTGAATCATCGCTTTTGGGTGCAGGCAGCCCTCTACCATCCATCCCATTGCATTCCATCGTCTCGTATTGTACTGTACCGTATCTGACCAGATACATCTATTGAGTGAGAGAAAGGTAGTGTAACTAATTATATATTCTTAATTTTTTTTTGATAGGGATCCCCATTCAGTCCGTCATTCCCGTCACTACGGATTGATTGTCCCTACCTAACTAAATGGTAGTGGTCTAGGGAGCGCAATTGCTAGAGCACGGGAGAATAAAGAGTAATGATTTCAGCAAGAGCAGCCGGGCGGACTACTATAGTGAGTCTAGTGACTACTATAGTAGAGTTGAGTCAAAAGGTATGGTATAGCTGCCTTCCGAGCGAGCCTCCGGGATCTCCTGTAAACCCCCATGATGTGGTAAAGGGGGGATATTAGGGGAAGCAGTGAGTGGAGATTCCCCTGCGGAGAGCCGGATGAGGGGAGACCTTCACGTCCGGTTCGGAGGGCGGGGATATCCCGACCCTACTATCATTATGCCTTTGCAATGTTACTTGGTTCAACTCTATTTGTGACCTTTTCTCGTATGTGGGACTCTCTATCTTCTTGGGTAGATAATCGATTGTTTTTCATTTTTATAGTGAGTACTTTTTATAATAAGTAAAGTCAAGAATAATAAAAGAACTGGAGGAACGAAGTCTCGCCCGAAGGTTTGAATATGCTCGACCAAAGGGGGAGGGGCCCCCACCTGTGAATGCCACTCGACTGTAAGGAGAAGAGTGAAAAGCCAGGATCGCTTGGTAAGCAAGCAGGCACTAACTCCCAGTTCTTTCTCTTCTTTCTTTTAGTACGATATTAGCGGCGTTTGCTTTGCATCACCTCCTTTGGACCCTCGATAGCGAGCAGTACCTATTCCAGACCTACTTCCATCAGAGAAAAAAACAATAATAAAGGCTTTAGAGTGCGAAGCCTAGCTGATCGGAGTTTGCCAGGCATGCCTTTATTTTCTCGGGGTATATGAAGAAACGTAGTGCTATCAAACTTTTGACCCAGGGCATATAAATGGCGCGGGTACGGGACCAATCTTTCTTCTTTGACCTTCCCCAGGCCCAATACTTTTTTAATCACTAGCGTGGAATCTCCATAAACAGTAATTTCGCAAATACCCAGTGCCAATGCGGTTTCTAGACCCAAGATACAAGCCTCGTTGTTAGTTGCCTCGTAACCTAATTTATAGGCTACCGGCAAGCGGGCCCCATCAGGTGAAACTACCACCACTCCAATGCCATTACCACACTTGTTGGCGGCACCATCGAAGTCTAATCTCCACCCTTCCTCCTCCATACATTGCACGCTTTCGTCGGGGAAGCCTGGTTCAAAATGTTCAACCCTCTTTCGGCGGGCATGCAGCTAGGTGTTCTGCTATTACACTCCCTTTAATTGACTTTTGAGCTACAAACTTTAAAGCAACCTCTGAGAGTATAGCCATCCATCTTGCAGTTTTGCCGATGACATTGGGTTTCTCTAACAAATATCTCAGAGGATTGTCCTTGGCGATCACCCAAACTTCAGCAGCTACAAAATAATGTCTCAACTTCTGACAGGCCCACACAAGTGCGATACAAACCTTCTCGATGTGTGTGTATTTCTCTTCATAGATGGCAATCTTCTTACTAAGGTAGTAAATAGCGCGCTCAGTTTTGGTTCCCGGCAGATGCTGGGCAAGCATTGCCCCCATAGTATTGTCCGTCACAGAAAGGTACAATAGCAGTGGCTCACCCTGGATTGGAGGCATCAGAACGGGCGGGTTGGCATTAACAGACAGGAAGAAGGACTATTTTAGATGCCCAGGTTTCTATTTAGAAGATGAACCTTCCCCTTCTTGCATTAGGATTAGTTAGTACTAAGAGCCCATTCGTTCACAGCGAGAACAGCCCCTTCTCTGGATCAATTGGCACTCTTTAAAATGTGCACTATGAAAAAGAAGTCGGATGCTTCCTAATCTTATATATTATATAGGATAGGACCCGTTTTCCACTTAAGCCGCCAATGCGTCTAAGACTTTAATTAGAATCTGATTTTCGGCATCAAAGAGCGCGTGGGGCTGGTGAGGGAAGGATTGAAGGCTAGATTTGACGGTATGCCAGTTGATTGATTCAACTCAACTTTCAAGATTGGGTGAGTGTACTTTAGTAATAGTATGAAGGATCTAGTGGGCGTACTGTTTTACCTGTCCACTCAAGGAGTTGCAATCAAATGGTTTTTGAAAATGGAAATCGTGGTCAACATTTTTCCAGTGCTTCAGCGGGGTTTTACCTTTATTTGGTATGCTGAAAATCATGTCGTACAGCCGCTGCGAAGCAGAAATTTTATTAGATAAGATAAAAGTTTTCTCGTTATTCGTGGTGGGGTCGCGGACGAATTGGGTTCGATTCCCATAGCCCCAATGTGGTTCAAAGAGAGATTTAAAGAGATGTGCCATGTCTGCATTAAGATTTAAAACTTGTCGTCTACTTTCAGGAAATGTTCGGAAGAGAGAACTTACAATAATACAACGCCGCATTCTCCGAAGATTGAGGAAGAAGAAGGAATATATGAAGAGAAAGATTTATCCGAGAGAAAATCTTAACAGTTACATCCAATCACAAACTACACGAAAGTTGCCCCTTTTTCATGGTAATTTACCCATTACAGAGATGCACAGAGGAAAAGAACGAACTTCATATATCCCTTTTCTACTCAATCCAGAAAGAAGATTGGACGTTATTCTGGTTCGTCTCCATTTTTGTGAAACTATTCCTCAAGCAAGGCAGCCGATAAGTCATCGAAGGGTTTGTGTGAATAATGGAATGGTAAGCATTACTCATTTGAAAGTGTCCCATGGTGATAGAATATCTTTTCAAGAAAATGACGCAAGAATCCGCGGTGAAGAAATAAGGAGATCTTTCTATATCGAAATATCAGTTGAAAAAATCATAGGCAAATTCCGGTATCGCCCGGTAAGAATGTGGAGAAGAACCAAAACAGAATGGTTCCACCTACTCAAAACTAAGAGGGGATGCCGCCTACTACTAAAATCCCGGTTTTTGCAAAAGTTGCGTTCTTCTATGCAAAAAGAAGACTTAGAAAGAAGAAAGAAGTTTGGATCCGAAAAAGTATGCTTAGGGAGTTCCTTCGCTGAGCATAACAGAATGAAGAGAAATTTGTATCATTTCAAATCCCTATTCTTATCGAAGAAAAAGAACGAGAAAAACCGAAATCTTCCTACTCGAATAAGAAGTCCTATAGTTTACAACTCTTCTTTATATAGTAATTCGATCTATTGCTCCGCATCCCCCCATCAGTTTACTATGAAGAGAAGAATAAAAAGGATCGAATTACCTACTCATTATTCGGAGGTGAATCATAGAACACTAAAAGCTGTGGTATCTTATGGACCTAACATAGGTCATATCCCTCACGACATAAGATTGAAAGATTTAAACCTTCTTCTTCGGAGCGGAAACGGACGTGGCCAAAACATATAAAGAAAGGCGTAGTCGCTCATAGGGACATATCTATCCGGATAGAAGATAGTGACGATCGATTCATAGATAGATTTCTATCCATATGATAGGTATCCCCGTGGATAGAGAGAAAGATAGGATCCATGACGATCTTTATGAACTATTTCCTTTTTTTTCTGGATTCTGATTGATTGCCTTTTTTTTGACGACAAGTTTTAAATCTTAATGCAGGAACGAAGTCTCGACCGATAGGGAGAGGAAAGGAAATTTTCATTTCAATTATTACTTGCTGGGTCGGAGCGTAGACGAGCGAGCAGAGCCCAGGAAACAGGGACGTCATAGAGCAGTCGACTAGAAGTATAAGACTGCTGGCCTGAGAGAAGGCGGCCTCTCTCGGGAAACATGGAAAAATTTCTCTTCTTTATTTTTTCAGGGGCCCAGCTAACGCGTGAAAGGTGGGGGAGAAGCAAACCGAACCTCTAATTGACCTGGACACATAAAAAAATCTCGGCATCGAGAGAGATTTGAGATTCCGTAAGTAAGTGAGTGCTTTCTAAGGGCTTGGCTTGGAAAAAGAAAATGAAATACGAACAACCGCGCTGGTCGTAATAGATCGACTTTCATCCGAGTTCTTGCTCAAGTATGAAAGTTCCATTTTAGGTAAGGACGACGTACCATGATACTTTCTGTTTTGTCGAGCCCTGCTTTGGTCTCTGGTTTGATGGTTGCACGTGCTAAAAATCCAGTACATTCCGTTTTGTTTCCCATCCTAGTCTTTCGCGATACTTCAGGTTTACTTCTTTTGTTAGGTCTCGACTTCTCCGCTATGATCTTCCCAGTAGTTCATATAGGAGCTATAGCCGTTTCATTCCTATTCGTTGTTATGATGTTCCATATTCAAATAGCGGAGATTCACGAAGAAGTCTTGCGCTATTTACCAGTGAGTGGTATTATTGGACTGATCCTTTGGTGGGAAATGTTCTTCATTTTAGATAATGAAACCATTCCATTACTACCAACCCAAAGAAATACGACCTCTCTTAGATATACGGTTTATGCCGGAAAGGTACGAAGTTGGACTAATTTGGAAACATTAGGCAATTTACTTTATACCTACTATTTCGTCTGGTTTTTGCTTCCTAGTCTTATTTTATTAGTAGCCATGATTGGGGCTATAGTACTTACTATGCATAGGACTACTAAGGTGAAAAGACAGGATATATTTCGACGAAATGCTATTGATTTTAGGAGGACTATAATGAGGAGGACGACAGACCCACTCACGATCTACTAAAAGGAAAGTAGCTTGATATTGGTTCAAATCCAATTCGTGAGAGACGGAAATCATCGATAGAAGTCAGTCAGATAGCACGCCTAGGGGGGTTCGGGATCCGGGACTGCTTCGGTCGTCACTAAAAAATATCTCCGCGTAAAGCAAGCCAGTTCGACCGTTTACAGAAAAAAAAACTTCCTTTTTCGACAGCTTAAGAAAAAAATGCATCAGCTTTTCTCTACTATAGTACGAGTAGAGTGAAGTCTAGCTCGACAAGAGAAAGAAACTGCTTAAAATAGCTCGACTCACCACTTTGCTCCAAGATTTAAGTTGGAATTATACAATATGCTCGCCCGATAGGTTACAATATGCTCGACCAAAGGGAGAGGGGCCCCTCCTCTCCCTATTGGTCGAGCTCTTTCCTACTAGGAGTCCTTTTTTTAATATGAAAGAGCTTGGCATGTATGTGTTCGAATCGAAAGGTATAAAACAACCTCTGCGGCAGAATTTACCAAAGATAAATTTTTAAACAGGACCCTAGCCCGTACATGATTGCTCTCCTGACACTTTTCATTCTTTCTCTTTTTGTTCTTTATGCGCCAGCATAAGAATATACATATAATAGCTATGAAAATTTTGAGAATAAAAAAATGAAATGGGTAATTCAATTGTTTCTCAAGGGGGCTAGGAACAAAACTTCCTCCGTCGAAATGAATATACCAATTCTGGTACTCTCGATTAATCATAAAGTTTAGCTTAGCCGGGAGTAATTCCGCACTAGTTACGTCCAATTCGCGTTGGAGGTATTGGGTATAGCCCGGTTGTATTACTCCTCCAAAAAATCCGGATATGGACCAATAATTGATTAAAAATAGATAGCTTGGAGATGGTCAGCGGGTCCTCAATTTCACCAGAGATGTGAACCACTCCGGCTAAGTAGAAAGGGGAGGTTAGTATGTCCGATATATCTATATCTGGAAATATCTCATGAACCGGTATCCCCTGAAGAACTTCTTGCCTTGCCGATCCAGACGCTCCAGATGGATCAACCATAGAATTATGGTGGGATGCCGAAACTCGCGTTAATGTCTCTTTTCCTCTCATTCTTTTTTGAATTCTTTGACTGCTCTCCCCCAACAAAAAGGAGAGACTGATTATTGCTCTCCCAATTCAGGAAGAAGGAAATGACCGCTTGGTTCTTAAGCGGAAAGGCATGGGAGTTTGGGGCATATGAAGAAAGCTTTCTTTCTTCTCTTATGATATTGAGATAGAAAGAGATGTAGTGAGGGAGAAAGGAAAGAAAGCAACCATTTTTTTTTTTTAATTCGTATATTCTCATAGCTCACCAAGAACACGCCCGCTTCTGTTGATACTTTTTTTTCCACAAAAATTTTTTCACTAAGTATATCTATTCTCCGTACCAGTCTATCTATGGACCTTAGCAGAAGCGAGATAACTGCCATTGGCTGGCCTGGGAAAGGATTTTTAGCAATAGAGAGAATAGGTCAAAGCACTGGCTTACAGGAAGTCGTACTAGAGAGATTCGATTCTAATTATAACCGCCAGGGCACTACACTAAAAAAATGACCCAAAGTAAAGTACAGGACAGGAAACTCAAGACTAAATAGCTCTTTCAAAGGATTCAAAAAAGGCAACTTAAATGGGCCTGTCATCGAGAGCAAATGGTCTGACACGAGATGAAAAGCGCTTAGCACCCACCACTCTCGGTAATCCCTTTTATTCCCTCTCTATATAGGGCGAATCTCTCCTTTGGTATGTAATATTTTTATAGATTGGAACTGTAGGGGCAAAAAGGGTTATGGGCCTACGACTCCAACTCCGTTCCCATGCTTCAAAGACAAAAAAACTTTTGCCTTCAGCTATGATATAAGATCACGTGGGATACTACCGGAAAGCTTGCCTCCCCAGGGTTGTAAGTTTTCGCTTCGCTTTAAGGGCGCCCTTTGGTTCTATTACCGCTTTTTGGGGGGCGCATAGCAGATTCCGGGAAGGGCCAATGCCCTAAGCTCACTCACTCCCGGTACACAATCCAATTAGCAGGCTCATCAGGGCCAGGATTTTGCTCCCAACGGGTTCGGAGGAGGACAAATGAAGGCTTTATTCCCGGCAGGGTAACTGCCTTTCCCGAATTCGTTAGATTGCCACTAGTTCCAGGATTGGTAGTTGGGCTCTGCTCGCTTGGTTGCTCCAGAATGAATGTACAAAACCATCCATACTCGAAGAAAGGGCTACTCCCCGGACTAACGAGGACGCGGAAAAGCATCTTTCTATAGAATCGCCATCCACGGTCTCACCTGCGGCAACCCTTCTCCGACCAATTGAAGTGGCCTAAGCACGTGTATAGGCGTAGGAATTTATTTTTCTCTACCTTGAACACTGGAGTCTTCTTGTAGCTATATCTTACCACTGGATTGAACCAAAAGAAAGCATCAATCTACTCGAATATGTTAATAACTGATCGAGTCCGTTAGGACGGAGACATCGAGGCCAATAATAAGAGCCTCATATTCTATTCAGAAAGATTCTCGGTGCATAAAGTGAAAGACTAGACCTCGCCTTTTGCTCTAATAGTAAGCACAGGAAGAAGCTGGCTGAGTCGAAAGACGAAGGAAGGAAGTAGTTCAAGCTGGGTAACGAATAAGGGGGCCGTGAAGGTAAAGTAGGGCAAGGCTTCTTTTCTTGTAGTCGGGAAAAGGTAACAAAGTCATCAGTGCCACAGCTTGGGCATTTGCAAACAAACCGATTCTACTCGAAGATTTTCAGTCTCACTACCCTCACTTGTTTTGTCATTCACTATCTTTCGATTCCTTCCCCGAGTGGGGTTTTTGTACCAAGTGCCCCAAGAAGTGAGTAGAGAATGGTTACCTGCGGCGGGGGGCTAGGATTGTAGATTGGGAAACTTCACAGAATTCCTCGGCTAACCCTTGAAATCCCACCTCTTCCTTTAGTTTATGCTAATCGATTGAGTAGTCATAGGAGTCCCCCTATGGAGGCTTCTTGCTACTGCCCTACCATAAGAGAAATAAGCCAGTCACAGGCAAACAACCTCTTGAGTCTCTAACATCTGAATCCGAATGCCCAAAAGACCTACTGGTCGGCCACTGCTGCCTACGATCCAGTGTGCAGGGTGCTCGCTTAAAAAAAGTGATCGGAGATAGAGATTTCGATCGAGCTGCTATCTTATTGAACATGCGCAGAGAGTGGCAAAGCTACAGCTTCAAAGCTTTCGACGAAAAGGAGCTACCCTCTCTGTCCATACTCGACTTCGCTGTAATTCCATTGAAAAAAAGCCTCGGCATCCAAGGGTGGACGAAAAGAATCAAGACGAGGGGAGGCAGACCTTCAATCTCTTTACGAATAAGAATCTCAGAGCGCGCTTCTGCCCGAAGGAGGAGGATAAGATCTCGTGGCTTCGCAGGTTTAAATATGCTCGACCAATAGGGTTCAGAGGGACACATTCGTTCGAGTGGCTTCGCTCCAACTATTAGGCAACCCTAAAAACATTCACTTACTGAATGTATGGCGGAGCAAGGACCCCATTTCTGAGGAGAACGGGGAGCCGTAGCTACAGAGTTTGGTTTCGATGTTAATCTGTTGTCAGGTGGCCTTATTCCGTTTAGAGGTGTGCAACTACAAGAACCATGTTAGCATAAACTAAAGGCTGCTTGCAGAAGGAAATGCATCGGGGCGAAGGCAAAAGAGTTCGGTTTAGCATTGTTCCGGGCTGTGGGTTGTTTTTTCTTCATCTCGATATGAAATCGGTGCGGGAGCTGCTACGGGTTCCGCTATTTCACCAGTTGTTTCTGAGTCTGAGTCTGTTACTAAGGTTGGTGATTCTGCCAGTAAAGCTGGTAGTTTCGTTCTGTTTAGCCGAACAAGCGGAACATGTTCCCAGAGGGCCTGTGGTGGACATGGATCCCTAATGGGCTAATAAAGCTATACAAAATCATTTAGCCTACCTCACGCCCGCCCCGCCCCTTACCGGCAAGCTTTCTTTAAACCGATATGATAACTGATTAAGATGCCGACGAAGTAAAGCATTTAGCCAATGCAGCGAAACAACACTTTCGGGCTAGCCGGGCAAGAGAAGGTTGGTTTGCTTAGGTGGATGATAATGAAGACGTAGGCAAGATCGTCACAGATGAGATTCCAACAGGTTTGTATAAGATGGGCATGGAAGCTCTTCTAAAAGATTATCGAGACGCACACATAGAATAGGTAGAAAGAAAAAAAAAGGCTTTTCAGGTTGCAGAATGGTCTCTCTGGTCGATCCGTTGAATAAACAAGAGCTACTACTCAATGGCTGGTTAAGATCTTATTGGTAGAATTCTTCGGATTTTTTTGGTTTGGTCCTAGCACTCGAAACGAGACAAGTACGTGTGTACATAGGACGCGCGAGATGAATCACAAGGAAGAATGCCTTACAGGCTGTTTTCCAGCATATAATAAATGAGAGCTAGCCTTGCGCTGAACTATAAACTATGTGTGGAGCTCTATCTTGCCAGCTGGGTTTTACTATTCCTATTATTATTAAATAAAAAATGCCCGATTCTGGTGATTCAATGGGAGAAAGCGCCTTGCCTTGATGTCAGCCTTTGCCTATTTTACTCTCGCCTTGAGCCAGAGCCCACCATACACGAATACTAGTTAGACTGCCTATACAACCTTATCTTCTCCATAGAGAAGAAAAAAGCCAAACAGGAAAGAAGAGTATGAAGCTGGTCATGTCATATAGGATAAGTTGGGAAAGCCGATCTTAGAGACCGTGCTTATAAAGCTTGGTTTTCATTCCAAAGGGAGGCCGGGCTAAGACTTTCCTTTAAAGGCCATTCTTTCCGGCCTCCAAGAGATGCGGATGAAATCAATAGCAGCGACGAAGCCAGTCC
>OLPO01000295.1_pt1:22500-42438 | contig 42438 bp, 30 predicted proteins | sample 1672831 | NCBI WGS metagenome assembly OLPO01 (sample SAMEA3136728, study PRJEB25190) | human gut metagenome
ATGCACACGAAATTGCAACAGTAAGGTAAGGCTTGACCCGCCACTCCGTCAAATAGGCTTCATGCCTTAACCCTAAAGGAGTAATCCTAAAGAATCTATCATCTGGAAACAGATATTTTAGAAATGCATGGGATCTTCCTGACAAGAGCAGAGCAGGGAAGGACTGGTATTACCTGTTGGTTGAGGAAGAGAAATAGAGAAATCTTATGCTAGTCTTTTCTTTCGCCTTTGCTATTGAATTTGAATCAGCTGTTGATCCGCTGTTACTCTTACTGCCCTCCTTTGAGCTCTTGGTCTTACCGGTACTAGTCTTGTCTGTTTTAGCCGTAACTGCAGTTGTCTTTCTGTTTGAAATTGAATCACTAACCACAGTTGGAGGGTGCTATTGACTCAAAGCTGTAGATGGGATTCATACTAAGGCAAGCTCTTGAAATGAAACCCAAACAATTGGGAAGGGATAAGAGGGAGGACACTCATCTCATATTCATGTCCAGACTCCACTTTTCTCGTATAGGATCCTATTTCATCAGATGTGGGACTTGAGGACAAGGAATGCCCTTTGCCACGTGAATCAGACTAGCTTTATCTCAGAAGCAATTACCAATGTCACGATTTTTTTTAGGTTCAGGAAGCTGTGGCACTTCTTACTTGACTGTTGATGAGGACGACGCAAGCATTGATGCATCGAATGCGTCTCTTTTTTCCCCTGTTAGCACTTTCCTGAATCGTCTTTGTCGGAGCAGCCTATCTGCCCTATCCATTGTGATGGGTCAACTCGCCTACTTCAAGTGCCATGATTGATCTGTCTCGAATCCCTCTCCCTTGTGAACAGGCCGTCAAGCAGGTCCTCTGGCGCCCCGAAGCTGCCTGCCCCTATCTACTTGATTTTTTATAACAGGTCCTCATCGAAGCCAAGGCACCCCTGCGTGATCTAATCTATCATCTCTTTCTGAACTTCTATTTCCACCCCAGGCATCCCGTGCCCCTATCTTTGGAGGGCAGGTCGCCATTTCGTCATTTTCCGACCAATGGGTTGCTTCCTGTTCGTCTTCGTTTTCTCATCTGCTGTGACCTCCCTTCTCCCTTTTTCTGGGAGCCAATTCAGAGGGCTCTCATCTTTGTTTGGCTAAGCTGGCAGGCCTATCCTACTTCTTGTCCCACATCGTTCATTCCTTTTTGGGTAAGCAAGAACTTATGCTTATCCATATGCAGGTACCCGCGCATATTCGGATTTCGACCTAGTCTCACTGATCCAATTTGAGTACCTCTACAGGATAGACCTCAACTGAAAACTGAAGAGTAACGGCAGCAAGTGATTGAGTTCACTAGTTCCTCATATAAAATTATTGACTGACGAGATATAGTAATATTGATAAGAGATAATTCTTTCAAGCACCAACAGAACCAGAAGCGCCCCTTTTTTACTTCCCAGGCCCTGGGAGACTGAGCTCATCAATAGATAGCTTTAAAAGTCTGCTCCCCGGAGGGCTCCATATGCCGGATTCTTGCTTTGTATTTGAAGTTCCGGGATAGGACTTCTCCGGATCAGATGATCGTGAGGATAGATAATGTAATGTTTATAAGGATATTTTTATGGACTATATCTCAATCTTAGGACCGTTTAGGTGTCATTACACACATGGGTCTGTAAAGGTGATAAATCTGTCTTATTTTTTTGATAGTCTGTATCGACTACTTTATTAAGGGTCTTAAAGCTGATAAGGGATCCTCTCAAGGCCATACCCATCCGTCCCGAAGTAAGCGCTATCCGACTTACATTTGACAAAAGCCAGGTGGCGTGCCATCGGTCACAAACCTGCTCGCTGCACCAACGGTCTCCGCCGGTCTCAACCTCGCTTGCTTCCGCCCTTAGGTTTGTGAGTACCCCTTGTCTCGCAAGTGCTATGTGCGCGCATACCAACTCTTTTGAATCCCATCTTTTTGTTTGGCCTCGAAGTGGCGGTCCTAATGGGGTTTCAGTTCCTATAAGTTCGAGGAGATTCCAAGCTGGTCATTCGACAGCTCACTTGTGAATGACGGGTACCAAGTTGGAAGGTATCCCTGTGCCAAAGAAAGTACCAATCCCAGCGTTGGACGAAGATCGGAGTCGGTAACAGAACTCTATTTAGCTGAACCGAATCTACCGTATAAGGAATTCATAAGGATCTTGTAAACAAAGGATAATGAGTCATTACCTGCTTCACAATGGTTGGTCGGTCCATCCAGTCTATTCTTTTTGGGTTGCCTTCATCAAGTGTAAGTTCGATTATATCTAGTTGTAAGCCATGCATAAAGAAGGGCAAAAGAAAGCCTGTAGAAGTCCTTTGCCCCGCGAGACCCATTGTATGAGTCATAGTCTCAGTCTATTACTAGTGGCATTGTCTCACGAGTTGTAGTTCCTCCAGTAGGGCTGGGAATAAGTCGTATATATAGACTATGTCTTTGATTTTATAGGTATGGGCTTTTGCTTTTATAATCCAGCATAGCTCGCAGACGAGCACGCTAATGAGGCTCGGAATGATAATGCCCTTGGTTGGGGAGGAAATCTGTACGCGCTTTTCCACCTGGCGAGAAAGAACTCCAGGCGATCCATTAGTGAGGAGTGAGTACGATTCCGTTGTTTGGCGTGGCGGTTTTAATTTATCAGCAAAGCAGCACAGTCTAATTACAAATAATCGTTTGCAAGGCATGGGCTATCTAATAGGGCATCATAATCCGCTAACTTCGATCAGTAAGTGCAAGTGTCTCCGTTGACCCCACACACAACTAAGGCAAATGAAGAACAGTAGTTCGCAACAAGCTAAGCCAATCCTCCAATCGAGCAGTGACGCCAACCGTTGCTTGCGTTCAAGCCGGATCCAACTGATCCAAGCCGGAAGAATACGACGATATCACTGCCTCGTTTCCGAGCGAAGAAGCAGGAACCCGAAGAAAGGTTTGAAAGAGTCCTGTTTATGAACTCACTCCCCGTCGGTTTTTCCCACTTTCTTGTCGAAGGGGACTAACTAACAGCATCTTTGCGGAAAGCGTTCAGACTTTTCCTTGCGCTGCTTGTAACGTTATTAGTCTAGTCTGGTTGTCATGACTTTGCGTCTGTGTCAGACACTTTATGAACTAACAGAGAACAAGGCGGCTACAGGAGACGGGAGCTACCCACGTGAGCCCACCATCTTCGTTCTGAAGCTTAAGAAGGATATCGAATGTATCGAATTTAACTAATTGCTTATCTTATAAAGGTCTTGGCACTGAATAAAGATCGGATTGAGCGAGAAACCTTTCAGATTCCCCTGCCCTATAGGCTTTCATAGGATTTCGAAACCTTTCCTATTCCTGCCCCCAGGAGTGCGCCTCTTACTATATCTGGCTTTCTGCCTGCACGCTACCATTTCCTCACTATGCGAAGTCTCGGAGCCCTTGACTTCAAATCATAATGCGACCTATAGCTTCGGGTTCCACATGACCTTTAGGACAAAAAATCGGATCAAGAAAGTTTCACTCATGGCGAGCCTTCTCAAGCAGCAGCTTATACTCCTTCATATTAACTACTAATGGTAGCAACATAGTGTGGATGCTTTTCACATTCGATCAACTTATTCTGCCTGCGTTCGATCACTCTCAGCATTCCCAAACACAACGAGCTCCTCTGTTGCGACAGCAGCAGCTGTGAAACCTATTCGTGAGAGATCGGATCTTATTACGCCAGCCAATGCGTCTGATAGTTCCCTCTTACTTAGGCATAATTCATGCCATCATATTATGAAAGAGCCATATTCTGCACCCCCCGCCAATCTTGAAGGACATAAAACAGCAGACTATGTGGATCATCGGATGTGGACTATTCGTTCGAAACCCCACCAAAGCATATGGATTGGGACGAAACTTTCGTTAGTCACTATAAACCACGGGAACGGATGGCTTTCTGGTTGCACCTGTCCCAAGCTTACTGTCCCTCTTTCCTGCTCTTCCCCTGTAGTAAAGTCGAAAAGACCCATTTTGTCTTGGGGTGTTAAGCTTCATCCGGCTCCAAGCCCAGGGGCTTCAAATCAACGTAAAACGCTTCAGAAGTGGCAGCAGTAAGCCAACTACATTATCTCATTAGCGAAGAAAGAGTACATGACTACACTATTTGTTTTCTTAGTAAGAAAACTTTATCTCTCCTTCAAACTTCACTCCTTAGAGGAAGGGATATGATTAAGGCCAAGGAAAGCTGTCCAATCGCTTCAATCACTCCTATGTAAATTTTGCTGAGATCTTGCTACCTTTCCCTCTCCTGCACCTGGGACTCTATTTACTGCGCTTTGATCTGCCGATGATGATTTAGCCAAGTGCTTTGCTGCCACTTCTGAAGCGTTAGACCTAACCTCTTCTTTGAAGACCCAGTATTGCTTGTCTTTGTTGGCGGTGTACACTAGTTTACTGAAAGCGAATAGTGCGCTACGCACCTTCGACGCTGGGGAAGGCAAGGAACTTATTTACCATTTCCAAAGGCCGACGACAGAGGAAGTGCAGCGGCCTTTTTAGTTTACCTTAGGTATCAGGAGACGTAAGGACACCCAAACTCAAGCTTTCTGCATAGTCTCTCGTCCTCTGAGTAGAGGTCTATAAGATTGATGCTAGCTCAGATTGGAGGATTGGGAACAGAACGTGGTTAGAAGAGTTCGTCGTGGACATCTAAAACTATAGGCCTCGAGGTTTCTGATGATAACGTTGGAGCGGTTGGCGTTGGCCTTTGAAAGGCAAAGCGCATTCCCGGCCTTGAAACAGCAGATGGCACTCTTGGATGTCATGCCGGCATAATAAATCTTACGGATTTTGAGGGAAGAGATGATCGAGCATAATATAATTATGCAAATTACGAAATAAGCTCCGCTTTCACCGAGTCTTTTTTTTCTCAGGGGTAAGAAAGCTCGCCCGGCTGCTCAAGGCTATGTTCCTCAGATACCGATTCGACTTCAGCGTATGCCAATTCAAGAGATGCCGAGGTGTAAGGAATACCTGTTATGGCACTTACCGGTCAAGGGAAAGCCAAATCCCAACCAGGTCATCCTCGAACCATCATTCTCTTTCTTTTATTTTAGGATGTTCGTGTTAGCAGCGAAACTTGTCTTGATCTTAAATCTGACTTCTTCACTTTCGGGTATCCATGGGGGGCTAGCTGTCGAAAACAGGGGATTTTAACCGGGGAAAAAATAAAGTTTTCAACTCTCCTCTTTCTTTTCTCATCAATTCGTCGAATTGCAATTGATTGTATAGCTAGGGGCCGGTACGGAAATCCATCGTTTGGTATGTCTGATGTGGTCCTTCTTTGTAATCTATAGGTTATAAACGAGAGAAAAATACGCGCTTCCGTAAGCTTTTAGCGAGGATTTTGATCTGAGGAAGAGTTGGAAATAGATGTTTAGCTTGTTCTGACCAAATCGGGTATCAACAAGAACTCAAACAGAAAGACTCTCCCAAGGGCCTTTCTTTCAGAACCTCTCCTTCTGTTCTGATAGTTGAGCAAGTGACTTCCCTCCGGGGCCCTCCCACGGTACTCTACCGAATTCCTACTCGGCCTCCCATAATGCCTTATTTCTAACTAACCAAGCGATCGGTATAGATCGATTGACCCAACTCAATCCCGATCAGCAGCTGCCATCCCGGCCAGATCGAGAAGAAAGGGGAAGGTGGTTTACGCACAAGGCCCTGGTCGGGAAAAGAAGTACTACTTGGGGGGCGTGGAAGGAAGTGAAAGGAGACAAAACCGGAGTGGATCCGCGACCGCATTCCGAATCCTTATTTATAAGACTATGCATTTCGGCCTTGAAAAAAGGATTAAACCCTGTTTATCAAACTTCATCCCCGGTGCACATAAGTTTATCGAACTTCATTGCTTGGCCTACACAAGGCATGGTCCCCCTTCCACCATACACACAGGCCCCTTCGATTCTTTCGAGTAGGAAATTCCATCATGCTATGAGCCGAAGAAATGGGAAGATATTAAACCGGAATGAGATATTATCCCTGTTGGCTTCGCTTCGTGGACAAATAGGAATGGTACACTTGACCGCCTATTCTTTTAAATTGAAATTGAAAATACTAAGACTAATACAAGGCTGGTTCCAAAGCAGATTCATTCTGGGACCTAGTAAGGCGGGCCACATCTCATTACGTAGAACTTTCAAAAAAGGTAATTTCCTCTTATTATGGATCGGTCGAATTTAAACCTCTCCCAAAGGTCGAGCTACTTCGTGCCTCTCGGACACAAAACAAAGAATTTTGGTTTTGGAAGTTCGCGTGCTTGGTCTTCCGTTCTGCACGAGTGAGCACTAAATGAAAAGGGGTGTTTCCGTTCCTCCGGTGTGGGATAGTTGTTCCCTAGTCCGGTCCTATAAGAAAAGTTCTCTAGACATCAACTCATGGTACTCTCCGCCCTAACAACAGAACTCCTAGGCTAGCTACAGCAGTTCTTGCATCAACTTATCGAGGGAAGACCCTCTCATTCGAAAGTGGCATTTTAGCCCCTTTTCGTGGAACAGATCGGAGATCAGGTCTTATCGATTCATACGATTTTTTTACGTCTTTTTCCCACATTAATAAGTACCCCTGTTTTCTTTAACATGCTAGTGCCCGGATCTCGTTCTCCTATCTTTTCCTTAACGGTCGCTTTAAAGGACATGTAACGTGCTGTTCCACAATTAAACTTTAGGTATCCCCCCCTCACCTAATACCCGCTACTCAGGGTTGAAAGTAGCTAAATCGCCTGTATAACAGATCTACGAATAGCCGGGGGGTTAGGGCGGTTCCTTAGTCACCTTCACATCTACATCTACTTATAACAAGCACGTACACACAAGCAAGCTTGAATCCTGTTATCTTAACAGAGAATGCCGTTACTTATAGCCTTTTAACGGCAGCTACACCGAGACTCACACGACAGTCGAGACTCAGGATTTCGTTTAGCTAAGTGGCCTGTAGACTAGAAAGTAAACCTTACCCTAATTTAACATCTGCTTGAACTCCCGATCGACTTTTAAACAAAAAAACATTTCGAGCTGGATTAGAAGATTAGTAGATGAATTCCCTGGCCTGGTTACTTTCTTTCCAAAGCCCCACATGAGCAAGCCAAGCTACTCATGCCAAGCAGCTAACTTCGAGACAACTAAGGGCAAACTTCGAGCTAGAAGTAATGTAATGGATTAGCATTAATAGTAAGGGGGGGATTTCTTTCCTTTTTAGCCAACCTGGGAGCTTTTCCTGAGACTGCTGTCCCATGAGAAAGAGAGGCTAGAGCGAGGGATGAGAGCGAAGCGGCAAGGTCACTCTTTCTTTTCGCCCCTCTTTACTATGTTAGGGAGAAGAGGGCGCGAGAGGGTTTCCGGATGGAAGCAAAAAAAGAGGTGTATTAATTACGCGAGCTCTCTGTCCAAAGATATTTTTCCATCAGTAAAGGGGGTAGGATTCAAGATCAGGTCCCAGGTTCTCGTTATCCTAATAGGTGTCTTCAAGCCATTTCATAGGCGCATAGGTCGTGTAAGAAGTCACGTCTTGCCTTTTGCCTTTAGGCGTCTTTGGACTCATTGAACCGAACCTTCCAATTGAGGGAAAAAGCGCTTTCTCTTTCTCCTTGATTAGGGCGAAGTCAATAACTCTTAGTCCCTTTCCTCTGATCCCACTCAACCAACCGCCCTTGCTTTCTTTGGCTAGCTTGGCTTACTTTCTAAGCCCACCTACCTAACCGATCCAACATCCTCAGCCCCCCAATCAGCCTAAGCAGTTCACATATCATCATCTTCATGCGGATCTTCGCTTTCTTTTCTGCGGGATCAAGGGCTTCTAGGGCGAGTTGAGGAAATAAATAAAGGTTGATTTGGCTCAAGCAAGTGCGGACACGGACACCATAGATAGCATAGGTTGGCTTGTCTGACTTCTCTTAATGAGTCGGTCCATTCGAGCAGTCTGTCGGAAATGGTTCTAAATTCAATATTATAAATCTTAAGAAAATCTCTATCTGCCGTCAAGGCCACAATCAATGGTTGTTCCAGGGGTGCCGCGCCTCCAGCTCCAGAGTTCAGATAGATTGGGGAGAGAACTCATCTGCGGCTTTGACTGACATTCCCAAGACTTTGACTTAGATTCCGAGGATCCCAGCAAAAGAAGAAAAGATTTCGAGCTAAGATAAGCTATTAAAAAAATGGAAAAGTACTGAATTGCAAAGAGAGGGAGTTCCTTGAACCATTATTTAGACCTTCTTCTAAGAAGTACAGAAATAAGTCTCATTCAAGTAAGTAAAAAAGAAAGGACTACAGCCGCGGAAGACTTACTATCTTCTGTCCAATCCTATTGATGGTGTCTTTTTTCTTTGGGGATTTCCTGGAATAGAAGAGTCGCATCTTTCTACGATTCCAAAGAGATTCAGTCCATCAGAATATAAGTTTTTGGTCTTTTTTCTCATCGTGCCCTGAAGGAAAGAAGAGGCCAGGGGATAATTCTGCTTAGAGTTATTGGCTCGAATAGGAAAGCGAAAGCTCGCGAGAGGAAGAAAGAAAGCCAGCAGACGGTTTTTTTTTTTTCGGGTTGTCCAGTTCGACTCTCAGGGGTCTGTAATCCTTTCCTGGAGAGCTCTTCCCTTCCAAGAACCGCCGGGGTTAGGAGTTGTAGCTGTCGGAATTGTAGCCGCCGCATCTTTCCTTTCATCTCGTTTCCGTCTCTAGCTTCTTCTATCTTGACTTCCCTGCCTCTCCTTTTAGTCGAGTGATTTTCATACTCCTCTCCTGTCGACCCTCTTGCTTTAGAATTCCTATCCGCTGTAAGTCGTTTGGTAACACCTTGTCTTCTTCTTTGCTTTCCTCTCCCACTGGATCAGGATCAGTATGGGGATCAATCTTTGTTGTCGCACCATTTCTGTCTTCTTCAAGGCTTGTCTTTCTTTCAAAACCTTGTTACTTTTGAGCTTTTCGCCTAAGGCTTTCGGACAAGACTACTTGCTCTAGTTGGTTAGTAACCTCCCTCTTCCGCTTTCAGGCAAGGGTAGCTCTGAAGGGGGAGTTGAGCGTAACCAGGCATATATATAAAGTAATACAAAGAAAGAAGCCCGACCCGAGTTCAACGTCTTCAGTAGCAGCAGCTTTAGGGAGCTTCTTTCATTCTTCAGGCCTCCCGGCAACATTACATGCTAGCTTAGTTGGTGGAGCTGTTGTAGCGAGTCGAGTAACTTACCTTTTTACTTTGGCTTCCTCTTTTAGCGATAGTTGTCAAATGCTCTTGTAGTTCGGCCTGCCTTGCCTTCCTTTGAAGCAGCGATATCCCATTTTGAAGCCACTAAGAACGGCTTGGCTCTTTGTTCGACCAGAATTAATATAATAAGACTAGTTCCCTCTCTTTGAAGCCTACGCTTGCAACTTGACTACTAGGGGGCTCTTGCTGACGGTTGGGCTAACTCGGCTTTACGCGTTGTCGTCTAAATACTCTTCTCCGTCGCTCTCGCAGCCATACACATGCCAACCTTCTTAGTTTGAAAGCAAGCTCAAACTAAGGAATGGAAGTAGCGGCGAAGGGGACCTGCAATCGGGGGTGCACCTAAGGGAACCGCAGTGCGTCAGGTTGTTATAGGAAGGGGCATTCGTCTATATCAAGGAGGAACGGGATATAAGCAGAAACGTCGTACCCGCCTTCTGCCGCTCTATCAGCAAAGGAGGCAGCTAACGTAGTGGTATTCGCTTTTGCAGCTCTTCCAGAAGAAGCAGCTGTCCCATCTCTATCAGCTAGTTAGCTAGCCGCTCTTGCCGCAACTAATTCATCTAGGGCAGCTCTCTCAGTTGGTTAGCTAGTGTCATTGGCCTTCCTTCGGCTTCTGGCTTTCGGACTAGTAGCTAAATTGCTTTCGTTTTTAGGGCTAGTAAAAAATCGTCTTTTCTCAAGATCTGAAAGAAAGAGAGAGTCACACTACAGGACCCTGCGAAAGGTTAAGCCGAAGCAAGACCAATGATAACTCGAAAACGCATCATCAACAAAAAGGTCCAGCGCATACCGCACATAATGGGGTCATAGGACTCCTTTGAGAAAACAGCTCGCCTCCGGCGTGAATAAATCTCACCAGAAAGGCAAAGCCAGCTAGCTCAAAGGGAAGACATCCCCTGGTGTTAGAGAATTGAATGGAGGTCTTACTTGAGATACCTTAAAAGGTATGTACAAGTGGCGTTGAACCCCTTTGCTAGCATTCAGTACCTGTCTTTATTCGAACTTGGTATCGTCCTAATGTTGATTTCACGACATTTAGGTACGGCATTATGTGTCGAGTATGTGACTGGCCCCTAACTAATCGCTAGTCCTCGCCCTCTAGTGGAAGTTCTTTTGAAGAGAGTTTTTTTTTCAGATAGAGAACTTGATTCTTTTTTTCCTTTAAAAATATCTTAAATAAGGAAAATGGAGAACGGAAAACAAGCATAGCCATACCCGCGTAAGCTTCAGCATCAAGTCGTTCGGTATGGAAAAGGAAAAAACTTTACTTTTTTTTCAAGCAACCGAGTGTCTTTCCCCAGAGGAAATAAAAAAGCGCCTTCCATCTTTCTTTCATTCGAACCCGAGACGAAACTTTATTTCTGTGGTATATTTTTTACAACATCCTTAACTAATTACCAAATTTTTAAACGGATAAGGGCTTTGTTTTGTGAGTGCTTGATTGATTTCCATTTTTTCAAAGGGTTTGGACCTATTTGTGTGATTTTTTTGAGAAGTTTCTGCCTTTGGCATCTGCTCGCGAGACCTGATTATAGCCTTAGCTGAACAAGCTAAACTTCATAAGAAGTTTTTTAGCGAGTCTGGAACTGGAGTAATCGCTAAAAAAGTAGCTAAAACTAGTATTGCACAAAAAACCAACAAGGACAGTCTTTATTATACCCTTTTTGGACTAGGAGAAAGGGGTGTGAAGGTCGTGGCCGGCTCGCTCTAAAATCTTTTGTTGGGACTTCTGTGTGATACAGGACTTACTCTCGAAGAAGCTGATTGGCGCGGGTAGATTACGTGACAGACTATACTACTTGGAGCCTATGTCGAGTGAGGGGGTAGCCATGGCAGTAAAAAGGGGTCCGATCAGATCAACCAGTGACCGGTTTACGGAGCAAGGAGTTAAGCAAGGGCCAGGAGATTTATAAAAGAACCTGGCCGGAGTCAGTGTTCAACTCCGCCGGTTAGCTGGTTGGAAGGGATTGCTTTCTGCCGTCTGTCTATCCCCTCTTGATTTTATCTTAGCAAAGTAGGTTCAAGTAAAAGTTTTGGCTTGCTACAAGCTAGGCTCAGGGTGACCAACGGTCAGCCGCTTCCCTTGTAGTCGTCAGATCGTTCTTGACAGATCCGATCGGGTGTTCATAATCTGGAGTAAAAGGATTCGAACCTTTGCATGCCGGTACCAAAAACCGATGCCTTACCACTTGGCTATACTCCATATGGCCTGTTTTGGACGATAGAACGGAGAGAGGGAGAGGAGATAATGGGCTCGAAGAACGAGCCGTGCAAGAACGCAGGGATATAGCAAGTAAGCAGCAAGGTTCTCCCTTTACTTTAGGACCGACCACAACAAGCTCGCGACTCTAATAGAATAGAAACAAACGGTAAGCTCTCTGCTCTATTTGCTAGCAATGCTATACCTATCAAAGTTGGCGAACGCTTCTTTAATCTTAGACTCGTTACGCTCTTCGACTTCACTCGTTGGCTCCGCGTCCACCAGTAGGCTTTTTGATAACTAATTAGAGTTGACATGAAATGGATCACGGAAGAAGACGTATCCGATGAATGAATGATTCAATCTCCTCCCACTCACAAGGGTTCTTCTATTGAAGGGCTTCCCCCTCTTCTATGTGAGGGGGGGGCGTACGTAAGAACGGAACCGTCATAGAACGCGGAGCGCCGGCCCCCGAAGCCGATACAGTTACCAGCTCTTACCATTGCCGCCTATAGATATAGATGGGAGGTAGGGAAGGTAACTTGCTTCTCTTGTCCTAGGCTACCTGCACATATTATTCGCGAAGAAAAGCGAGCGGTTTTTCGCTTAGTAGAGCTCCGCCGGACGACGACCGCTTCTTGTTCTCGCCCAGCCTTCTCTTTTTATTTTATTTTTTTATTTTAGAATCCTAGACTAAAGAAGAAGCTCCTGAATCAGCACAGGGCCAAATCAGCAGCAGGAGAACTGTACTAACCTGCCGCCGGTGACTTTATCAGGGCGTAGCAGGAGAAGAAAGAAGGTCCGGTTATAATTTTTAATGAAGCGAAGGTCCCCCTTACTCCCTATTCTCTCTTAAAGCTTTCTAAAGCTCCGCGAGAAAGGGTTGGTTAAGAACTATTGACTGTAAACCATAGCAGTTACACTCACTTCAATGGAAATGTTCGCCTTTGGAATGAAGATGGATGAGCAGGCACTTGAGCCTGGAACTTATTAAATTCGGGGAAAACATGTAACCGGTCACTATACTGGGGAGGCGAGACATGACCGCGACTTAAGATTCAAATACCGTTGAAAAGTCTAAAGGAACGGGGGGAATGACTACCTGTAATAAAGCACAGACTAATACGAGCCGACCAGAAGAAGCAAGGCTTAGATTACCAGATCCTGGACACAATCTTCCGTCAGATGGAGAGCCCCTTGCCTCGCCTGGCACTATTCTAGGTTTTTTCTGAGTGTTAAACCGGGTAGATTTTTAATTTACCAATGAATTGGGTCCGCCCCGATTCGATCAATAATGGGATTCTTGGCTAGAAGAAAGGTTCTGTGACATGGACGCCCAACTCGATAGGTCGGTTGGCCCACCTAACAGATGATGAGATTCTCGATCGAATTTTGAAAAGTCTTTCTCACTATTCAGAACAGTAGAGCTTTCGATCAAGATGTTCTCGCCTCCCCCGTTTGGGCTCTCGCTCGAATCGGAACCTTTCCTTTATGCCTTGGTAGGCTTTCGACTCAATCTAATAGCCCGGGCGCCAATAAAAGAAAAAGTTTTCGCATGGGCTCATCACCTGATGCAGAACTTATTTCATAACCACCATCCATCACCAATCACATTCCACATCCCACTTCCCGTTTTTCGATTCCTCGGGTAGCCTCCTCCACGAAATTCCTCAGAGGCAGGTAAGCCGGGTCAGGAAGGAGGGATCGGATCCTATTCGAAGCACTCCATCACGAAAAAGAGTCTTCGGGTTGGATAGGCAGTAGAGATAGGAGTTCCTATCTATATAGATAGTGAACACAGATTTTGCTTTCATTTAAAATTCCTTTCGGGTCAAAAACGCGGACTGCTGGTGGAGCAGGGAGAATGGCTTCTGTAGCTTTACAACCGGAAGAAGGAACCTTAGACAAAACCAAACCCTACCTGTCGATGAAGAAATTTTAGAGCTAGCGGATCTGAAAGATTTCTATTCACCTCCCCCTGCCTGAGCTTTCCGATCAACCAATCCCCTCTTTTTTTAGGGACATCTCTGTGTTAGGTAGGGCGTAGGGCCAGGCCTGGGATCTCTGATTTAGTAGAATGAGCCCCTCCCTCTGGCCGGCGCATTTTTTGGTCGATCCGGCTGGCATTCACAGGATCGAAAGACCCTATTATGGATCGGTCGAGCTACTTCATTCCTCTCCCTATTGGTCTACTTCGTGCCTTCGGGCGAGCTACTTCGCAGGTTTAAATACGCTCGACCAATAGGGTTCAGAGGGATAGGTTATTTATAGAATTTAAACCTATCGGGCGAGTGACTTCGTTCCTGCATCTCCTGCGTTTCCGTGGGGCCCTTCCTACAAGTTTGCTGCTAGGAGCCCCTCTAGTCGAATCAAAAATAAATAGAAGTTTACTGACCCGGCTCGTCAATCGAGCCTCTACTGCTCCCTCTTAGTTGCGGATGCCCATGCTTTGATTCGAAAGCCCTAGCCAGTGATGAATCCCCAAAAAGATCGGACTATTTTAATTTAGGTGGGATAGGCCCCTTCAGTCCGTCCAGTTTGAACCCGTCCCTGCAACGAAGACCTTCCTACTGCAAGGTGAGGCTCTGCCCTTCCCCGTCAATCCACTCCGGGTCGGAGGAGCAGCTAAGCTAGTCCAACTTCTTGAGCAGCCGAGATATTGAACAACGAACATTTGATTGAATTCCTTGCCAAACCCTGGGATGAGAGGAAAGGTAGATTTTACTCGAATCCTGGACCTGATCTTTAATCCTACACCGGTTAATGACGCGATGGGAGAAGTTTTTCTTTTATTTTTTTAACAATGCTGGCCCAGTCGAGGCTCGTCCATGCCCAATCCCAATAAACCTTAGATCCGCCCCTAGCTCTATAATCCGGCCATCTTCCCCAGTCCCGGAAAACCCTCCTCTCCTGCGCCTAGCCCTCTTTCTCAACTCGAGTCTTAAGTTCAGCGGCTTTCATCGTTGACGAACACCTGCGCTAATAAGACAAAGAAGTGCGTTTAAAAAAACCTTGAATGAATCAGTAACAACGGATTAGTGGATGGAATGAGGGATCAAGAGACGGATAGGGGGGAATGGCCTATCAATCATCGGTGGACCTTCCCTTGAACGGTCACGGAGCTCTCAACTGAGTTGTTTAGGTTCTGGAATTCCATCTAGAGTTGGGGTTTTCGGTTCGAAGGTTAGAAAATGTGGTGCGGGTTCATCTCTCCCGACCAGTTCAGGTTCAAAGGAAAGGGTGATCGAGGGGACCTATACTTTCTATTTCTTCTCTATGGTGGGAGGTTTTTTTCGTATCAAGAGTGTGTGTGTTGGGGAGGCCAGGGAGGATTGGATCGAGAGGCGATGCCTATGCTTCTTCTTTATCGATAGAATTCCCATCATTTTATGTCTCCGGCGAAGGAGACAAGGGCGAGGCACCGAACATGTTCTATCCTCAACCTCCATCCGTCATTAGTAATCTCAATCTTATTTTCCTATTTACGTCTACACTGCGCGCTACTACTTGCAGCACCTTTACGTCTAAGGGAAAAGCCAGCTGTTAAGAGTAGGTTTTGGCTTGCCCCTTTCTTATTACTTATTATTAGTAAGAAAGGTTGGAAACCCTATCCTTCGCGGCTGCTTGCTTTTCGCCTCTATCTCTAAAGGGGCTTATGCACTCTACTCGCTGCCTACTCCACTCGTTATCACTAAACGACGAAGCCAAGAGCGGAAGGAGGGACTTGAACCCTCAACCTCAGCCTTGGCAAGGCTATGCTCTACCATTAAGCTATTTCCGCCAGCTACGGTAGTGGCGAAGCACTACTGAGCAATTCACGTATCACTTGATACGGACGACTTCTCTTTTTCCGCCGCGGGACCACACTCTTGACCCCCAATCGAGCTACGAGCACGAGTAGGTAGGCGGCTAGGGGAAGATGGGCGGCTGGGCTTGGAAGGCAAGGAACTTCTTTTTGCTTCGCGTCAGATGAGATGATGATTAATGGGTCAGGTGCAGTGTGCGCTCTTGATCACAATCACGGCGGGCTGGGCGCCTTTTTAAAAAATCTCCGGCCGTTCAGTGCCGCTATTGGTGCGAGTTGTAAGGAGTCTTGGTCTCGAGTCGAGCTGGGGGGCGGGCGTCATTTCATTCTCGTAACGGGAGTGAGTGCACCGCAAGACCAGACAAGTTCCTCCTTCGCCTCGCAGCGGCGGGCGGCATCTGTCTTTTCTTTGAAGTAAGTTAAGTCATTTCCTAAGACGGCTCCTCTTATTCTACGATAATCCAAGCAGCTGCTCCACAAGTCCGCTCGGAACCAGTCGATTCCTGAGCCATTCGTTCTCCCCTCTCGGTTGGCCTTTGCCAGCCACTAGAGCAAGTAAGAGAACCTACAGTGAATGAACTTAAAGAACCGCAGACTTTGACCGGATTGTACACCTTTGTGTCGGATGTGCATAAAGAAGGGACGGGACATCTTTCTCCTTTTTTTGGGGGGGCAGAGAGAGGGAATAAGCTGCAGCGGCACCTCACGAACTTCTTACTGGGTCCATCCTATAGCATTTGCGAGTGTTTGGATGCACTTGTTTTGTTTTCATATTCCTGCGCAGTTAAGATAAAAATTTTTCCCAAGGAAACCACTTGTTTCTTTCTTGGATATGCTCAGTCTGGGTATAGATGCTATGACGTGAAATCCAAGAGACTCAATGTATCCATCCTTGAATGTTTTCTTTAATGAGGTCGCCTCATATTTTCCTTAACCTAATTAAGAAGCCCCGGGCTATTACTATTACACAGGCTAGCAGACAACCGGAAAGCTATTCCCTTGTAACAACCACAGTAAGCCTTCCTTACAACAATGGTAGGGTTTGGAATGGAAAGCTAGTCCTCTTCTTAGATGGCTTAGAAAGTAACTAACGCTAACGAAAGGGAAGGCAGATCCATAGGCTAAGGGGAGAAGGTATTCGATCGAAGGAAAGCGGTACCAGGGAGCGAAGAATAGAAAGATTCAAGGGCAAGGAAAAGGGAAGGAGATGAGAAGTAGTTAAATTCCGTAGAGTTTAATTATTTTTTTTTTTTAGGGAAAGAACCCGAAGTCCGATAGGATCGAAAGACCCTCTATTCTGGATCGGTCGAGCATATTTAAACCTATCGGGCGAGTGGCTTTCGCATAGGTGGGATAGGCCCTTGCACCGGAAAAAGGCTTAATAGCCTAATTAATTAGCCATAGATGGGAAAGATCCCACACGGGCTCTTAAATAGAATATGGATACCCCGAAAATAAAAGAAGTCACACCGGGCGAGGGGAGAAAAAAGAAGAAGAGCACGGAGAGGATTTTAAGTTACCTAGACAATCTTTCTACGATGCTTTTGGGCGACCTCCCGCTTCATTAGTGGGGTGAAGCTCCCCGTGGGGGTCGAAGGTCGGTTGCGTCCCAGGAGTTCGGCGGCTACCGGAGCCCCCTATCAGCTATGACCAGGTCTGGCTTTAGGCCCTGGAAAAGCCCAAGCCTCGTGAGGATCTCGCGAATGGGCTTGGACGAATACCCGGAAACCCCTGATCGCCCTGAGCAGAGTACTCTCAGCCTCTTTTCTCAGTTTCCGAATGGCACGACTGATCCTTAAAAAAAAGGTAAGGCGCTTTCATGAAGAATTCGATGGTCTATCCTCGATCCTTCTTTCCTTCTTCGGAGGGTTGGTTTGCCTTCTCATCCAGCTTGAGATTGGCCAGATGGGCTTTTGCTTTGTTTACTCGGAGTTCTTTCCGTCTAGTCTGGTTTGCTTCTTTGCGTTCACTCGCGGAGTTCTAGTTAGGTAAATTCTTTGAACCCTAGTCAGTAGACTGGCCTTTCCTTGGCGATTGGATTTGTGAGTTCAATCAAATCGGATGTGGTATCGTAGTTCAGAGAAATGGCTGCTTTTAGGTATGATAAGTGATCCCCCCCCCTCTTTCTTAAGTCATTGAGAGAGGGGTTAGCTCCGCAGATGTTTCAGGAATAACGGCTGCCGTTGACTTTCATTTGGTTAGAAGTCTACCATACTGTATCGAAAAGAATGCATGTTCATCCGGGCATTGAGAAAGAGGTCAATCATCTCCTTTTCAGTTGGAGGCGGAGCCACCTGAGCTGCCAAAGTCCTCCGCCTTTGGGCATACCCCCCGTTAAGGTCTCGTTTCTCTTCATCTCCATACTCTCAAGTTGAGACCTGGTGGGCACCATGTCCTGGTTAGACTTGTATTCTTTCATGAAGGAGTCTGCCAAGTCGTTCCGCTTCTTCAACTTCGAGTGCTCCAAGGAGGTGTACCATCGCAACGCAGGCCCTGTTAAGCTATTCTGGAAGCTAAACACCAACAGCTGATCATTTCTTATGTGGGCCGCCATCTTACTGCAAAACATCATTAAGTGGTTCATGGGGTCCCGTGTGCCATCATATTTTGCAACCTCCGGCATTTTTCACTTTTCTGGGATCACCACATCCGGTATTAGCCACATGGCTGCTGCGCCGGGAGTAAGAACATTTGCTGATTCCAGGGCTTTAAGCCTAGCTTCCAATTCTGAGTATTTATTGGTGGCGTCGTCACCATCCTGGGGGTCGGATCCGTACTGTTTTTCTTCCTCATACACATTGTGTGTAGGAGTAGGATAGGCAGCAGGGAGGGTATACTGAGTGGTTTGAGGATAAACTTGTGGAGCGGGAGGGAAAGAAGGGGCAGCAGAAAAAAAGGTAATGGTTGGTTGTACTGGTGCAGGTGGCGGTGGAAGGGTTTGTTGGGTAGAAGTGTAGGGATGTGACTCAAATGGCAGCTCTCTCTATTTTGATTGATCGGTGCATCGGGGTGCACTGGTTGACGCGGAAGGCCAGCGTTTAACCATAAATGATATATACCCCGGGTGACCCAGATTCCTCTTCACCAAGGTCTGTGGGAGCTTTAAAAAAGGCCGAGAGAGAGATGGAGGAAAGAGAAAATAGATGGGTGGAAATCCTGAAACTTGAAAACCTTTTAAAAGAAAATACCTTGTTAAACGAGAGACTTTTTCTTCTCGAGAGCGAAAAGATGGAAATGGGGAAAGTGCCATAAAATTATGTATTTTTGTTGTTTACAGTTTTGATCAATGTAGTTATTTTTCTTCATAAGAAATCCTATTTGTTTTTTTATTATTACTAAAAGAAATCGAATCCTATCAAATCTTTCTTTTTTTCCTTTGAATTACTCATATATCCTCTTAATTTCATTTCGCATCGGAAACCATTCTAGGAGAAGTTCGAATCCGTTCCGTTCGGATATTGATCGGTCTTGGTTTGACATGGTTTACGCGTTACTGGTTCCCGGAAGAGTTAATATCTCCATTAGCTAAACCCCTTCTTACCCTGCCTTTGGACTCGTATTTTGTTTGTACACAATTAACGGAGGCCTTTTCGACATATGTTGCAACGTCTTTAATAGCATGCTCTTACTTCGTCTTTCCTTTAATAAGTCATCAAATTTGGTGCTTTTTTATCCCCAGTTGCTATGGGGAACAAAGGACGAAATACAATCGATTCCTCTATTTAAGTGGTTCTCGCTTCTCCTTGTTCCTGTTCCTAACTCCTCCCCGGGTAGTTCCCAATGTTTGGCACTTTCCATACTTCGTGGGTGCAACATCAAAAAATTCGCTCATGATCAAGTTACAACCTAAGATCTATGACTATATTATGTTAACTGTTCGTATTTCGTTCATTCCATCGGTATGCTCCCAGGTACCTGTAATTGTGATCCGTTTGCCAGAACCGAGGGGTCTTTCTGTGGAAACCTCCACGAACAATCGTCGTTTTTTGATGGTTTTTCCGCTTCTCACAGCTGCTCTTTTCACACCTCCCGATATCTGGTGCCAAATCGTCGCCCGTTTCCTTATTTCTTTAATAATAGAGTTGGCTATCTTTGTGGCATCGATTGTACAAGTTCGCGAAGAGGGCTGGACGAGTGGAATGGGGGAAAGCGGCTCGATCGACAAAAAAGAAGAGTAGCCGTTATTTATTTATAATTGAAGAAAAGCGAATTCTTGAAAGAAAGAAAATAGAGCAGTCGTGGGAAAAGAGGATAGGCGGGACAGACCAAACCCGGTTCGGATCACATGCCTTTGCTACTCTCTCTGTATAAACAGTCCCAGGGCCTTTTGGAGGTGGGTGCTACTGGCCTTTACTTTAAGTTTAAGGAGAGATGGGGACTTGAAAATGGGGTTGTGGAATGTAGATATCCCGGGAAGTAGGAATGCAAGAACTCCAGATTATGGGTGAGCACCATGATAGTCAAAGCCTTCGATGGGGCGAGAAGGGAAAATTATGGGCACTATAGAATTGCCCCTGCACTTTCAACGTTGCTCTACAAGTCATGGACATCAAACCGGCTTATTCTAAAACTTTCCAAGGCCCGCCTCACGGTATTCAAGTTGAGAGAGATAAATTGAACAAGTATGGTCGCCCCCTATTGGGCTGTACTATTAAACCAAAACTGGGCTTATCCGCTAAGAATTATGGTAGAGCTGTTTATGAATGTCTCCGTG
>OLPO01000298.1_pt1 | contig 42191 bp, 52 predicted proteins | sample 1672831 | NCBI WGS metagenome assembly OLPO01 (sample SAMEA3136728, study PRJEB25190) | human gut metagenome
TGCGCGAAGTACGGCAATGCCGACATGGTCTATGAGTTCGCCTCCACCAGCAAGGTCACCTTCCCCGGTGCCGGCGTGGGCGTCATGGCATCCAGCGCCGACACTTTGAAAATTCTCCGGGGGTTATATTTTAGAAAGCAAGATGACTTTAAAGGAGTCTATGAAGGTGAGGCAAACCCACCAAAAAACACCTGCCTGAAGTTTTTTCTCCTTTCAAAGAGTCATATATTCTCATCTTCGTAGATTCCTTTAGAATCATCTCTAAAAATAGTATAAAACCCGGATAAAATTGCCATAAACTGCGGTGAAAGTATCACAAAACTGAGGAGAGGAGGCAGTAAACATGGCAAAAACCAAACGAGAAGAGGGTTCATCTGGCGCTAGAAAGAAGATCAGGCCAGCATTAACCCCAGAAGCTAGGGAAAATCAGATGATTTCTCTGGCTGTAGACCTTGCGGAGAAACAGCTAATGGAAGGCACTGCTTCTTCTCAGGTCATAACGCACTATTTAAAGCTCGGATCGACCAAAGAAAGGATCGAGAAGGAGATTCTTGAAAAACAGAAGGAGTTAATATCGGCAAAAACCGAAGCACTTCAGTCTGCAAAAAGAATTGAGGAGCTTTATACAGATGCTATCAGCGCTATGCGAAGGTATAGCGGACAGGGTGGTCCAGATGATGACGAGGAAGATTATTAGAACTTACTCTGAGCTGATAACTCTGCCTACTTTTGAGGAACGTTTTCGATACCTCAAGTTAGGCGGAAAAGTCGGCGAAGATACATTTGGATTTGATAGGTATCTAAATCAAGTATTCTACAGATCAGCAAAATGGAAAGAAATTCGAGATTACGTAATCATTCGAGACAATGGTTGCGATCTGGGAATGGAAGGACATGAAATTTATCAAAGGATTCTTGTTCACCATATGAATCCCATAACAAAAGAAGACGTCTTACGAGAAAGCGAGTTTCTTCTTGATCCGGAATACATGATATGCACCATCAAAAATACCCATGACGCAATCCACTATGGAGATGAAAGTCTTTTGATAACTGCTCCTATTGAGCGAAGAAAAAATGACACATGTCCGTGGAAATAAAAGTAAGGAGGAAATAATCATGAGTAACAAAAACACAAGAGGAAAAAGAAAAGAGCTTGATCCGATCGATGAAGTTGTAATGGAGCAGTCAGTCATTGAGGAAGTAGCATCAGAAGCAACAGAAGAGCCGAAGACAGATACATTTCTCGACGGTATCGTACATAACTGTGTAAAGCTCAATGTTAGGGAAAACCCATCGATTGATTCAGATGTAATCACTGTACTTAATGAGCAGGATCAGATCAAAGTCAAAGATGTCGACACTCTTGGCGACTGGTATTTTATTCAGCTTCCTAACGGCAAAGAAGGCTTCTCTATGAAGAAGTACGTTGCAGTAGGCATGTAAAGAGGAGTGGTGATACATGGATAGTATACTCACTTCAATTAAAAAACTTCTTGGGATTGCAGAGGACTATGAGGAGTTTGATACTGACATCATCATACATATAAACACTGCATTCTCAAAATTAAATCAGCTTGGAGTTGGACCAGAAGAAGGTTTTAGTATTAAGGACAAAACTTCGGTATGGACTGAATTTCTTGCTGATGCAAAAAATCTTGAGTCGGTAAAAACCTATGTCTATCTCGTCGTTAGGCTTGTATTTGATCCGCCTCAAAGTTCTGCCGTAATGACTTCCATGGAGAATACCGTTAACCAGCTTGAATGGAGACTCAACGTTGCAGCAGAGCAAACATCAAGCTAGTAAGGGAGGTATTCAAAATGAATAATAATGAACTTTACCATCACGGCGTTATTGGTATGAAGTGGGGCATTCGCCGCTACCAGAATAAAGATGGCTCATTGACGAGTGCTGGAAAGCGAAGATCTAGAGTCGACTCATGGAGTGAAGATGCTAAAGTAGCCAGAGAACTTAAAAAGAAGAAAGTTGGGCAGATGTCTAATGCAGAACTTCGGAAACTCAATGAAAGACAGCAACTCGAAAGAAATTATTCAAACCTTAACCCCAGTCATGTAAAAAAAGGATTGAAATTTGTCGGCGCCACTGCAAGTACCATGGGCACTTTTCTCACTCTCTATAATAATAGTGATAAATTGATAGCGAACGGCAGAAAAATAGGAACAAAAATAATCAATAAATTAGGGCATAAGACTATCAATTAGGCGAGGAGTAAAATAATGAGGTGCATTAAAATGAACAATGATGAACTTTATCACTATGGAATTCTTGGGATGAAGTGGGGCGTTCATAGAGCTCGTAAAAAAGAAGCTTTAAACGCTAGAAGAAACGCATATGATAAGGCGGAAAAAGAACTCACAAAATCGATGTCTTCAATGGAGAAGAATTACAAAAGAGGACGATTGATGTCTAAAAAAGACGCAAATAGAGAGTCTGAAGCTGAAAGAAAATACGTAAGTGCGCTTGATAAAGCTGACAAGGAATACAAACGAGCTAAAAAAGACAGAAGTAATGATGCTAAAATAGCCGATAGATTGTATTCAATGAACAGTAAAGACGCAAATAAACAAATAGCATCAATGACAACTGGACAAGCAATCGCTAGATCAATGTTAATGGGATCGTATGGATTACTAAAGTATGAGCAAGCAAAAGCAAGAGGAGTTTCAACCGGACGAGCTTATGTTGAAACTTTGTTAAAATCACACATAAATTTCTTTCTTGGCGGTATTCCAGGAACTTTGGAATATCTTGATAACAGACGTGCTCGTAAATAAGGAGAGAATCGAATATGGCATTATCAAACACTGCCGTCCCGAAATATTACGGTATGTTTCGTGATGCCGTAATGCGAGGCGAAATACCAGTATGTAAAGAAATCTCTATGGAGATGAATCGTATTGATGATCTCATAGCCAATCCTGGAATCTACTACGATGACCAGGCTATAGAAGGATTTGTTAGATACTGCGAGGAAGAACTCACGTTGACTGATGGTGAGGATCTGAAATTGCTTGATTCATTTAAACTATGGGCCGAGCAAATATTTGGTTGGTATTACTTTGTTGAGCGTAGTGTTTATGTTCCATCTGAAGATGGTCACGGTGGACATTATGTCAAGAAATCTATCAAGAAGAGACTCGTTAACAAGCAATACCTCATCGTAGCTAGAGGTGCAGCTAAATCTATGTATAGTTCTTGTATACAGAATTATTTTCTGAATGTTGACACATCAACCACGCATCAGATTACAACAGCACCAACAATGAAACTGGCTGAAGAGGTAATGTCTCCGATTCGAACTGCTATAACCCGAGCAAGAGGACCTCTGTTTAAATTCCTTACCGAAGGATCACTCCAAAATACAACCGGCTCAAAAGCAAATCGAATGAAATTGGCCTCCACGAAGAAAGGTGTTGAGAATTTCTTGACAGGTTCTTTGCTTGAGATCAGGCCTATGAGCATTGACAAGCTTCAGGGATTGCGATGTAAGATTGCGACAATTGATGAATGGCTTTCTGGAGATGTTCGAGAGGATGTTATCGGTGCTGTTGAGCAGGGCGCTTCCAAGAATGACGATTATCTTATAGTAGCGACAAGCTCCGAAGGTACAGTTCGTAATGGAAGCGGTGACACAATCAAAATGGAGTTAATGGACATCCTCAGAGGAGATTACATAAACCCACACGTGTCTATATGGTATTACAAGTTGGACTCCATTGATGAAGTAAATGATCCCGAGATGTGGCTAAAGGCAAATCCTAATCTCGGTAAAACGGTTACATACGAAGTATATCAGCTTGATGTTGAGAGAGCGGAAAAAGCCCCAGCAACCAGAAATGATATATTGGCAAAACGATTCGGTATACCTATGGAGGGTTATACATACTACTTCACGTATGAAGAGACACTTCCAAGTCGAAAAAGAGACTACTGGGGAATGCCTTGCGCTCTTGGAGCAGATCTTTCGCAGGGCGATGACTTCTGTGCATTTACGTTCATGTTCCCTTTGTCCGGAGGAGCTTTTGGTATAAAGACAAGAAACTACATAACTTCGGCAACCCTTGCTAAACTACCGTCTGCCATGCGCATCAAGTATGACCATTTCATACAGGAAGGTAGCTTGATAGTTCTTGAGGGAACCGTATTGGATATGATGGAAGTTTACGAGGATCTGGATAATCATATAGCGAAGCTCGAATATGATGTCAGATGTTTCGGATTCGACCCATACAATGCGAGAGAGTTTGTCGAGAGATGGGAAAGAGAAAACGGTCCATTTGGTATAGAGAAAGTAATTCAAGGCGCAAGAACCGAATCGGTTCCACTCGGTGAGTTGAAGAAGCTTGCAGAAGATAGATTGCTTCTGTTTGATGAAGAGCTCATGTGTTTCGCTATGGGTAACTGTATAACTCTCGAAGATACAAACGGAAACCGTAAACTTTATAAGAAACGTTATGAGGCTAAAATCGATGCGGTCGCTGCTATGATGGATGCATTTGTAGCATTTAAGCTCAATCGAGAAGCCTTTGAATAAGGAGGTGTTATTCTTTGTACACATACGAAAGCGAACTTTATCACCATGGCATAAAAGGTATGAAATGGGGTGTTCGTCGTTATCAGAACGATGACGGAACTTTGACCGGTGCCGGAAAGAAGAGGTATGCGGACGATAATGGCGAAACTGGCGAAGGAAAGCAGAATCTTATACAAAAGCATAAGAGCAGGCTTGTTCAAAAATATATTGAAAAGGGTTACTCTCAACATGCCGCGGAAGTTGCTGCCAAGTCAAGAATGAAAACAGAGCTTATTGTCGGTTCAGTTGCAACTGTCGCAGTTGCCGTAATTGCGAAAAAAGCAGCAACAAGAATTGGCCAAGATTATTGTGATAAGATCATAAAGTCTGGAAAGTCAATTCAAAATATTAATGCTAATGGCAAAACAGATTTTAATGATACACCGTTCTTTGCAGCTATAAATCGCCACGACAAAAAAGCGTATGGATCGCTGTATCCTAATGAAAAAAGAGGATTTGCTAAAGATACTCCAGGTCAAATGTACGATGGTATATATAACAACAAGATTAAGATCACCAAAGATGTTAAGCGGGCATCTGTCAATAATGCTAGGAAAATATTTTACGATAAGATGAACGCAGATCCTAATTTTAAAAAAGATGTTATTGAAACCATCAAATCAACAGCATATGGAAATGATGCTGATAAACTACTTAAAACAAATCCTAAATTATTCTATGATAGGTTTAACCAGGCATTGGCCACCCCACAATTTCAGAGTAAAGGAATACATAAGCAATTCTATTCGGCATTGGAGAAACAGGGATATAATGCCATATTGGATATAAACGATACTCGATATAGCGGCTATAAGGCCATTTCAAAGAGTCCTACGATTTTCTTTGGAAAAGATAAATGGGAGAAAGTCGGAAGTACGAAATTATCAGAAGCAGAAATTGACAGTAATGCCATGAAATATTCAATTGGTATGATCGGTAAAAACTTTGGTAAAACCACAGTGAGAAAAGCATCTATTATAGTTGCAGCAAAAAGTGTTTCAGATAGAAAAGCAATAGAAAAGTATCTGGATGAGCATCCTAATTCTAAACTCTCCGATAAAGAGATACGAAAGATCGCAAAATCAAATAAATATAGATAAATATTTTTGATTCGCAATCGTTGCATGCTCTTTAATGAAAGGAGATGGTGTAGTGTGAAAGGAACATATCATTTTGGTGTGCTGGACATCCTTGCTATGAATAATGGCTATAATAACAAAATGGAATTACTTCGTGATTATAGCTTTATTCCTACGGTCATGATGCCAAGACACAAAAAGATTGAAATCATACCGCTACTTTGGAAACATATTATTAGCAAAAAGAGGTAACTTTGAGATACGAGTTATCTCTTTTTTGTTTTAACGAATGGAGGAAATTCGAAATGGGATTTTTTGAAAGACTCCAGCATGGCTGGAATGCGTTCAGAAATAGGGACCCTACTTATGGCTATACAAACCTTGGTATGAGTTACTCGTATCGACCAGATAGAGTTCGATTTACTAGAGGAAATGATCGGTCTATTGCCACTGCTGTTTTCAACAGAATTGCTATGGATGTATCAGCGATAGCCATCAAACATTGCAGAATGGACGAGAATGAAAGATACGTTGAAACAATCAACTCAAATCTTAATTCTTGTTTAAGTCTCGAGGCGAATATCGATCAGACAGGACGAGCATTCATTCAAGATGTCGTAATGTCAATGCTCGATGAGGGGTGCGTTGCTATTGTTCCTGTAGATACATCGATAAATCCAGAGAATACATCTTCGATTGATATTTTGTCAATGCGTACTGGCAAGATTTTGGATTGGTATCCAGAGCATGTTAAAGTGCGTGTCTACAATGACAGAATCGGCAAGAAAGAGGATATTATACTTCCAAAGAAAATGGTTGCTATAATCGAGAATCCTCTATATGCCGTTATCAATGAGCCAAACTCCACTATGCAGCGTCTGATGAGAAAACTTAGCTTGAACGATATAACTGATGAACATACCGCATCAGGCAAATTGGATCTCATTATTCAGTTACCATATGTAATTAAGACGCAGGCAAGAAGAGACCAGGCAGAGAACAGACGTAAGGACATCGAGAATCAATTGGCCGGTTCTAAGTATGGAATAGCTTATACGGATGGTACTGAGCGTATCACCCAGTTGAATCGTTCTGTTGAAAACAATCTGATGAAACAAATTGAGTACCTGACGAGTATGCTTTATAGCCAGTTAGGAATTACTCAAAGCGTTCTCGATGGTACAGCAGATGAGAAGACAATGCTTAACTACAATAATAGAACAATCGAGCCAATAATCTCAGCCATTGTTGATGAGATGAAGCGTAAGTTCTTAACGAAGACTGCTCGTACTAAGGGGCAGACAATAACATTCTTTAGAGATCCATTTAAGCTCGTTCCGGTAAATGACATCGCAGAGATAGCAGATAAGTTTACACGTAATGAGATTATGACCTCTAATGAAATCAGACAGATTGTCGGAATGAAACCATCCGATGATCCTAAGGCTGATCAACTGATAAACAGTAACATAAGTCAGCCAACAGAAGAGATTTCAGAATCTTCTGATAATCCATTACTCGAAGAAGGAGGAAATATTCAAAATGGATAATTTTGATTTTAGTGGATGGGCCACTAGAAATGACCTGTTGTGTGCAGATGGTAGAACTATTAAGAAGGATGCGTTCAAGGATAACGATGGACAGACAGTCCCGCTCGTTTATAACCATCAGCACAATGACGTAAACAACGTTCTTGGCCATGCGCTGCTTGAGAATCGTGACGAAGGAGTATATGCATATTGCTCTTTTAACAATACGGAAGCAGGACAGGCAGGCAAAGAACTTGTACAGCATGGCGATGTGGCTTCGTTGTCCATCTATGCAAACAAACTGAAACAGGTAGGCGGCGATGTTATTCACGGCGTAATTCGTGAACTTAGCCTGGTGTTGGCAGGAGCTAATCCTGGTGCATACATAGATACTGTCATGGCACATAGCGAAGACGGATCAGAAGAGGCTATTGAATCGCTGGAAGCAAGTTGGAATGAGAACATCATGATCCATTCCGCCGATTCTAAAAAGGAGGAAAAAGAAATGGCAGACGAGTCAGAGAAGAAGACAACTGAGCCCGATGAGGGAGAAGAAACAGTTGCCGACGTGTTCAACACACTTAATGAAAAACAGAAGACCGTAGTCTACGCAATGATCGGACAGGCGCTCAAAGATGGCGGCGATTCCGATGACGAAGATGATGAAGGAGGAAACGAAATGAAACACAATGTATTCGATCAGGAGGATACTCAGAAGGGCGGCGTACTCAGCCATGCTGATCAGGAAAGTATCGTAGCTATGGCTAAGACATCTCAGGTAGGTACATTCCAGACAGCACTTGAAATTTATGCACAGGACAATCAGCTTCAGCATGATGCTATAAGCAGCGGTTTTGTACAGACTGGCGACGGCAACGTAACAACTCTCTTCCCTGAGTATCAGGATGTAAGACCTGGCGCTCCAGAGCTTCTTACAAACGACCAGGGCTGGATCTCTGTTGTTATGAGCAAGGTACATAAGAGCCCAATCTCAAGAATCAGAACTGGCCAGGTTGATATCAGAAAGATCGATGAGCTCAGAGCAAAGGGTTACAAGAAGGGTAAGCAGAAAGCTCTCACAGGCAATTTTAAGCTTGTAAGAAGAACAACTGATCCACAGACAATCTATGTAAAGAATGCTCTTCACAGAGATGACATTATCGACATCACAGATTTCGACTATGTTCAGTACCTCTATAACATCGACAAGATGATGCTCAACGAGGAACTTGCAACAGCAATGATGCTCGGCGATAGTCGTGATGAGGGAGCAGATGATAAGATCGCTCCAGACAAGATTAGACCTATCTGGACAGACGATGATCTGTATACAATTCACGTTGATCTCGATATCAATAAGGCTAAGACAGAGCTCCAGGGTACAGGCACCGGCGTAAGCTTCGGCGAGAACTACATCTATGCAGAGGCTCTCATTAACACGGTTCTTTATGCAAGAGAAAACTACAAGGGTAGCGGCACACCGGACTTCTTTATGACTCCGCATATGCTGAATGTTATGCTTCTTGCTCGTGATATGAACGGTAGAAGAATTTACTCTTCTAAGGCAGAACTCGCTTCAGCACTCAATGTAGGTAACATCTACACAGCAGAGCAGTTCGAGGGCAAGACAAGAACGACATCTGATGCTAAGAAGAAGAAACTTCTCGGTATTATTGTTAACCTTGCGGATTATTCTCTCGGCGCTACAAAGGGCGGCGAAGTAACACACTTTACACAGTTCGATATCGATTTCAACCAGGAGAAGTCCCTGCTCGAAACAAGATGCTCCGGTGCACTTACAAGAGTTTACTCCGCTATCGCTATCGAAGAGCCAGTAGCTGAAGCTGCATCTGAAACCACAGAAGATCCGTCAGCTAAGGGCTAATAAAATTCAAAATGGAGGTTAATCATGGCTAAGTGGTTCGGAAAAATTGGGTACGCTGTAACGTCCGAAACTAGACCTGGCATATGGGAAGAAGTCATTGTCGAGCGTAACTATTACGGCGATATGACTCGAAATAGTAGAAGACTCCAAGCAGCGAGTCAGGTTAATGATGATATTAATATCAATAACGAACTTAGTATTATCTCTGATCCATACGCCATGAATAGTTTTCATGCTATGCGTTACGCAGAATTTATGGGTACTAAATGGAAGATTACTAATGTGGAAGTTCAGTACCCTAGATTAATACTGAGTCTGGGAGGTTTGTACAATGGAGAGTAGACTTAAACTACAGACCGAGCTTGAAAGAATACTCGGGTCAAAGAATGTGTATTTTCAACCTCCCGAATCAGTAAAAATCAAATACCCAGCGATAGTTTACTCGTTGAATAACATCAATAATAACTTTGCTAATAATTCGATTTACAAGAAGTCGGATTGTTATAACGTAACACTAATTGATAAAGATCCGGAAAGCCCGTACGCTGACATAATATTGAACATGCCTATGTGTAGCTTTGATAGGGCATATGCTTCCGATAATCTTAATCATTTTGTGTTCACACTATATTATTAAAAAGGAGGCCAAAAAACAATGGCTGGTAAGAAACTTGTTTGGGATCAGACTAATGAACGTCTGTATGAAACAGGCGTAAAGATGTGCGTGGTTTATCCACAGGCTACAGGCGGTACATACCCTATGGGTGTTGCATGGAACGGTCTTACGGCAGTTACCGAAAGCCCGTCAGGAGCAGAAGCGACAGCACTTTATGCGGATGACATCAAGTATCTCAATCTCATGTCTGCTGAGGAATTTGCAGCTACAATTGAGGCTTATACGTATCCGGATGAATTTGCTGAGTGCGACGGATCAGCAGAACTCGCTAAAGGCGTCGCTATCGGTCAGCAGAAGCGTAAAGCGTTCGGTCTTTGCTATCGTACGGTTCTTGGTAATGACGTTGATGGAAATGACCACGGTTACAAACTTCACATTATTTACGGCGCTATGGCGGCTCCATCCGAGAAGGCTTATGCTACAATCAACGATAGCCCAGAAGCTATCACATTCTCATGGGAGCTCTCGACAACACCGGTATCTGTTGACGGATTCAAGCCGACTGCATCAATCACTATCGATTCTACAAAGGCTGATCCTACAAAGCTCGAAGCTCTTGAGAAGATTCTCTATGGTAGTGAAGAAGCAGAAGCTCGTCTCCCACTTCCTAACGAGATCGCAACACTTATGGCTGTATCATAAGTCAAACATTTTTAATCGTAGTAAAGTCGTATTCAGTTAGGCTGGCGACTTTATTTTTTTTTATTTGAAAGGAGAAATTTTTATGCTTAAGAAAACTATTACTTACGCTGATTTTAACGGCGTTGAAAGAACAGAAGACTTTTATTTTAACCTTACTAAAGCTGAGATTATTGAGATGGAAATGGGTACAGAAGGTGGCTTTGCTGAGATGATTCAGAAGATTGTCAAGGCTCAGGATGCTCCATCACTCATTAAGATTTTCAAGGATCTTATTCTTAAGGCTTATGGTGAAAAGAGCCTGGATGGTAAGAGGTTCATCAAGAATGACGAGCTTAGAGATGCGTTCGTGCAGACTGAAGCATATTCGCAGTTGTTTGTGGAACTTGCTACTAATGCTGAAGCGGCTTCAAAGTTTGTTACCGGTATTCTTCCTGCGGAAGCAACCGATAATGCGACTCCTAAGATCACGTCAAACACAAACTAACTTTGAAAACAATAAGGGGGTTTGAGAAATGCTCCCCATAACAATACCGGCTAATGAGCTGTGGGATGAAAGAAAGCAGGAGTTCATCCAATTTAAAGAACAGAAACTGCTATTGGAGCATTCTCTTGTCTCTCTTTCAAAATGGGAATCCAAATGGAATAAAGCGTTTCTAGGTAAACAACCAAAAACGGTTGAAGAAACTTTGGATTATATAAAGTGCATGACACTTACTCAAAACGTAAATCCAGATGTGTATAGAAATATTACAAACGACAACATTGAAGAGATTAATAGGTATATTGAGGCTCCGATGACTGCTACCGTTTTTACTAAGAATGTAAATTCTAGAATGAATCGTGAAGTAGTTACTTCGGAGCTTATTTATTATTGGATGATTACTTTGAATATTCCATTCGAATGTCAGAAATGGCATTTAAATCGTCTGCTTACTTTGATTAGGGTTTGTAACGTGAAGAACACACCGCCGAAGAAAATGAGTAAAAGGTCAATAATGAGCCAAAATGCGGCTCTAAATGCTGCTCGAAGAAAGCAGCTTAATTCTAATGGATAAGCATCTCAAAGGAGGTATTACTATGTCAAATGAAGAAAGAAACGAAGTTTGTAGGGCATTTGCTATGGGATTTGATGCTAAACACGTATCTGAAGTTCTTGGAGTTACGGAAGATGTTGCTAAAAAGTTCGAATCCGACAATGCCGATACAATCGCAAAAATAAAGAAGGAGATGAGCGAACGTGGCTAAGACATATAAAGGAATTGACCTTTCTCGCTGGAACGGAAGCGTTGATATGAAGAAGGTTAGAGCTTCAGGAATTGATTTTGCCATTGTCCAGAGTTCATACGGAAATGTCAAGGCATTTCCTAATCAGAAAGATTCAAGATTCGACGTAAATGTCAAGAATGCCAGGTCCGCTGGACTCGACTTCGGCGTGTATCACTACATGTATGCAACAACTACCGCGGCAGCAAAGCAGGAAGCTGAAGGATTTGTAGCACTTCTCAATAAGGTGAAACCAATTCCTTATTTTGTGGCTCTTGATATTGAAGAGGCAGCACAGGCTAAGCTTACCGCCGCATCGAAGGCTAGGATTATCAAGGCATTCATCGATGTTGTCGAGAAGGCTGGTTATTTCTGCGCTCTTTATTCATACGAGGCATTCTTGAAGTCGGTTCCTGAGTCTACAAGAAATCGCTATGCTATTTGGTGCGCGAATACATCGGCAACGCCATCCATAAAGTATGGAGTTCATCAGTATTCATTTACTGGTCGTATAAGCGGTTGCAATGGTGACGTTGACTGCAATAAAACTACAATCGACTATCATAAAAAGATTGTCGAAGCAGGTTGCAATGGCTATAAGAAATCCCCTTCAAGTAAAAAGGATGACAAGACGACCGCAACAACCAAAAAGCCGAAATCTAAAACCGTTACATACACAGTAAAACGTGGTGATACGCTCAGTGCAATTGCTGCTAAGTATGGAACTACGGTCAGCAAGATCGCAAAGGACAACAACATCAAGAATGCTAATGTCATCTATGCTGGTCAGAAGCTGAAGATCAAAAAGTAAGGAGAAAATTCAAAATGATAGCGTTCAGACAAAAGGGTGACTTTTCTAAGCTAACCAGATACCTAGAAAGAGTCAAAGAGGCCGTAAAGTTAGGCGACCTGGATAGGTACGGAATGGAAGGCGTGGCCGCCCTTGCGTCTGCTACGCCAGTGGAATCCGGTAAAACAGCTAATTCTTGGTATTATGAAATCGAGAATAACGGCAAAGTTGCAAAGATTTCATTTAAGAATTCAAACATTAACAAGGGAGTTCCAATAGCCATTATTTTACAGTATGGTCATGGAACTGGAACAGGAGGTTGGGTTCAGGGAAGAGATTACATCAACCCTGCAATTCAGCCTATTTTCGACAAGATAGCAGAGCAAGCTTGGAAGGAGGTTACTAAGGTATGAGTACAACTATAGATGAAAAAGTCGTCGAAATGCGGTTTGACAATAGGCAGTTTGAGTCTAATGTCAAAACAAGTATGTCTACGCTTGATAAACTTAAGAGTAGTCTGAACTTGACTGGGGCCGCTAAAGGTTTAGAGAATATTAGTTCTACAGCCAATAAAATTGACATGTCAGTTTTGGGAAATGGTGTTGAAACAGTAAAGGCTAAATTCTCGGCTTTGGAAGTTATGGCAGTAACCACCCTTGCTAACATTACTAATTCGGCCGTTAATGCCGGTAAGAGACTTGTTTCCGCATTTACAATAGACCCGATTAAAACGGGTCTTAACGAGTATGAAACACAGATCAATGCCGTTCAGACAATACTGGCCAATACTCAGAGTAAAGGAACAACGCTCGATCAGGTTAATGATGCGTTGGATGAGTTGAACCATTACGCCGATATGACGATTTATAACTTCACTGAAATGACTCGTAATATTGGTACTTTCACGGCAGCAGGCGTTGATCTGGACACATCGGTTTCCGCAATCAAGGGTATTGCTAACTTGGCTGCTGTATCGGGCTCTACTTCTAACCAGGCATCCACTGCGATGTATCAGCTTTCTCAGGCGTTGGCCGCAGGTCAGGTGAAATTACAGGACTGGAACTCAGTTGTTAATGCTGGAATGGGCGGTCAGGTATTTCAGGATGCTCTGAAAGAGACAGCTCGTGTTCATGGAATTGCTATCGACGACATGATAAAGAAAGAAGGCTCATTCCGTGAAACACTTCAAAATGGATGGCTTAGTTCTGAGATTCTTACAGAAACACTTGCCAAATTTACAGGAGATCTGACCGAAGAGCAGCTCAAGTCAATGGGCTACACAGACAAGCAGATTGCAGAGATTCAGAAACTTGGTAAAACCGCCAATGATGCGGCTACGAAAGTTAAAACTTTCACACAGTTAATGGATACCTTGAAGGAAGCAGCTCAGTCTGGATGGACTCAAACATGGGAAATCTTGATCGGTGACTTCGACGAAGCAAAAGAATTATGGACGAGTGTATCTGATGTATTCAGTGAGATTATTAATTCTTCTGCTGAAGCTCGCAATAATATGTTGCAGGGATGGGCCGATCTTGGAGGAAGAGAGGATCTACTCGAATCTTTTAAGAATATATTTGAGGCTATAGTTTCTGTCGTTAAGCCGATTAAAGAAGCTTTCAGAGAGATTTTCCCTCCAATAACGTCAAAGCAGTTATTTGCTCTGACAGAAGGTCTTAAAAATTTCACCGAGAAGTTAATACTTGGTGATAAGGCATCTGCCAATCTCAAATCCACATTCAAAGGCTTATTTGCGGTACTGGATATCGTTAAGCAGTTGTTTGTGGCAATACTCAAACCCGTACTCTCTTTGTTTTCAGGTCTCGACGATCTTGGTGGCGGTATTTTATCCGTAACTGGAAGTATCGGAGATTGGCTTGTTAAACTTGATGAGGCGATAAAAAAGACCGACATATTTAACAAATGTGTGCAAGGAATAGTTGGCGTTGTAAAGTTTGTTGCTAACGCGATAAAGTCATTTATAAGCGTAATCAAAGAAAGATTCGAGTTAACCAGTTTCGAGGCACTTCAGAATCTTCTCGGTAGAGTTAAAGAGCGAATGTCATCACTTAGTGGTGTAGCGGACACCATGAAAGCTGGAATAGTCAAGGCATTGGACGCTATAGGTTCGGCTTTTGATAATTGTGATTTCTTCAAGCTCTTGGAAACATTGTGGGGTCTTATTAAGAAGGTAGGATCTGGGCTTGCAAAAGTTCTTGGAGCATTAACAGGTGGACTTATAGATAAACTCGGCAATGCGAATTTTGATGGATTCTTTGATTTTGTTAACTCGTTACTCCTTGGCGGTATTGGTGTAGCCATTGCTAAATTTGTCAAAGGCTTCTCTGATATTACCAAATCGGTTTCAAGTTTCAAGGATAGTGCGATCGGAATTCTTGACGAAGTAAAAGGATGTTTCGAAGCTTATCAGACTCAGTTAAAAGCTGGAATACTTATGAAGATCGCAACCGCAATTGCTATTCTCGTAGGCGCTATTCTTGTACTGTCATTTATTGATAGCGATAAACTATCGCAGGCAATAGGTGCAATAACAATGCTATTTGGTGAACTTGTTGGCTCAATGGCTCTGTTCACTAAATTCGGCGGAGATTTTAAAGGTGTAACAAAAGCGTGCACCGCTATGATAAGTATATCTTTGTCTGTTCTTATTCTGGCTGCGGCTCTCAAGAAAATCTCAGATTTAAGTTGGGAAGAACTCGGAAAAGGACTTGTCGGAGTTACCGTTATGCTTGGGGAAGTAGTCGGAGCAGCAATTCTTCTCTCTAAATTTGGCGGCAAAATAAAAGGTGTCGGAGTTCCGATGATACTTATAGCTGCTGCTTTAAAAATCCTAGCTTCGGTATGCAAAGATATGTCCGAACTTGGTTGGGAGGACTTAGCAAAAGGCGTTGTCGGAATAGGGGCAATATTACTTGAATTTGTGGGCTTCCAGGCGTTGCTTAAACTGATCAAGCCTAAGAAAATGCTGAGCTCAGCTCTTTCTTTGGTCCTTATTGGTGCCGCAATGGAGATATTTGCTGATGTATGCAAGAAATTCGGAAGCTTAGATTGGGGTGATTTAGCTAAGGCCGGTGCGGCTATTGGAGGCATACTAATTCTGGCTTCAGGTTTCGCTAAACTCGCCGGTATGGCTAAGAAGATGATGCGTAGCTCAGTGGCTCTCGTTATCATCGGAGCAGCAATGGAAATATTTGCCGATGTGTGTGATAAGTTCGGTGCAATTAAGTGGGAAGCTCTTGCCAAGACTGGAGCGGCAATGACTGGAATATTAGGTCTTTCTGCCGGGTTTGCAAAACTTGCTGGAATGTCTAATAAGATGCTTGGATCAGTTGTTAGCCTCACCATTATTGCGGCGGCAATGGAAATATTTGCTGACGTATGTAATAAGTTTGGTTCTATGGATTGGGAGTCCTTAGGTAAAGCAGGTGCAGCTATTGGGGGTATTTTGGCTCTTGCTGCTGGCTTTGCTTATCTTGCAGGACTTTCAGATGGAATCATAGGATCGTCTGTTGCTTTACTTATCATGGCAGCAGCGCTTGCCGTGTTTGCTCCGACACTAAAAACGTTAGGAGGCATGAAGTGGTCCGCAATAGCCAAGGGACTGATTGCTATAGCCGCTGCTTTTACAATTCTCGGAATCGCAGGTGCAATTCTTGGACCATTAGTTCCGTCAATCTTGGGACTCGCAGCAGCATTTGCACTTATAGGCGTAGGTGTTCTTGCTTTGGGCGCTGGTTTAACGCTGGCCGCAGTAGGAATAACTGCCCTAGCAACTGCTTTATCGGCAGGAGCAACAGCAATAGCGGCTGGTTTAACGGTATTAACCGTTGCAATAGCAGACTGCATTATCATACTTATTGAAAAATTAGGAGATGCTATAGTCGCATTTTGTAATGCAATCATTGAAGCAGCGCCAGCTATCGGCGAAGCCATAAAAGTCCTAATTCTTGAATTGATCAGTGTCATTGACGAATGCGCAATGCCACTTGTTAATTGCATTTTAAAACTCGCCGATCAATTGCTGGCATCACTTGTTGAATATGCCCCTCCAATTATAGATAAGCTTATGAGTTTTCTTATCCTTGTCATAGAGGGAATCGCTAACAGAATGCCTGAATTGATAGGAGCTGCAATGGATCTCATAGGTTCTTTCTTCCAAGGAATAGTACAGGCTTTAGGTAGTATGGACAGCGGTGCTTTGACTGAGATGATCGTCGGTGCAGGATTACTTGCAACTCTTATGTATGCGTTATCCGGTTTAGCCACTATTGCTCCTGGAGCGATGGCCGGAGTATTAGCAATGGGTGCTGTTATAGCGGAGCTTACTGGTGTTGTGGCGGCAATTGGAGCCATCGCTCAGATACCAGGATTGGACTGGCTGATAAACGAAGGAGGAAACCTACTTCAAGATCTCGGTACAGCCATCGGTAAATTTATTGGTGGTATTGTCGGCGGTATTGCGGAAGGAATAACAGCATCACTCCCTCAAATTGGTAGCGATATATCTGCATTCATGACTAATGCCGAAGGATTTATCGAAGGCGCAAAGAATGTAGACTCTAGTGTTATTGAAGGTGCCGGAATACTTGCTGGAGCTGTAATAGCATTAGGTGTTGCTGAATTTATAGAAGGTATAGCATCGATTATGTCACTTGGATCCTCACTCGGTGATCTCGGAACGGACCTGTCCAATTTCATGGCAAATTGTGCTGGCTTCATCGAGGGAGCAAAGGGTATAGACCCAACTGCTATGGAGGGTGTAAAAACTCTTGCTGACGCACTGTTGGTTCTCACCGCAGCTAATCTGGTTGATCAAATAACATCTTTTATTTCCGGAAGTCATTCGTTAGCCGATTTCGGAGAGCAGTTGGCACCATTTGGTGAAGGTCTTAAAGCGTTTGGTGATTCCGTTCAGGGTGTTGATACAGAAGCTATACGTAATGCAGCAGATGCAGCACAAGCACTTGTTAGTGTGGCTAACGCACTCCCTGGAGAAGATGGATGGTTGCAGAAAATCTGTGGCGAGAAGAGTGTAGCATCATTTGGTGATAAATTACCCGATTTCGGTGATGGACTCAAAAAATTTGCAGAATCTGTTAAAGATATTGATACTGAATCAATAAGGGGTGCAGCAGATGCGGCACAAGCACTTGTCGATGTAGCAAATACGCTTCCTAAAGAAGATGGCGTATGGCAGTCATTGGTTGGCGAAAAGAGTATAGCTAATTTTGGTGACGAGCTTGAGCTGTTTGGCGATAGTATAAATAGATTTAGTTCTTCAGTAGAGGGACTTAATGTTGAACCGATGAAAACCGCTTCTAATGCAGCGCAAGCACTTGTTGACTTAGCAAATAAACTTCCTAAAGAAGACGGTGTATGGCAAAGTTTGATTGGTGAGAAGAGCCTTGGTAATTTCGGTGACGAACTTGAGTCATTCGGAACAAGCCTACACGGATATTCAAACTCTATTACAACAGGAACTGGAATCAATGGCGAGGCGATAGATACTTCTATTAAGGCCGCTAAGTCATTAGTAAAGCTGGCAGAATGGCTTGATGATCATGATTACGATGAGGTCAAGGACTTCCCTGATGCACTTATAACTCTCGGAACTAGCCTTAACGCCTATTCATCCGAAGTAAAAGAAGTAAACCAGTACACAATTGAAGGGTCTGTTAATTCTATAAAAAAAGTTGCAAACATGATCAAATACCTTAACGGTATAGATTATTCAAACGTAAATGTATTACCAGAAAATCTCACCGATCTCGGCAAGAAGCTCAAGGCATTTTCTATGTCTGTAGCCGGAATAGACGCAAATCAGGCTACTGCTTCTGTAACAGCATTGAGACAGATACTACATGCGTTAGCCGATATGAAAAATACGGATTTCTCTGTCATAGAGACATTCAACAGCTCGCTTAAAAAGATAAGCAAGTCAAGTGTCGATAATTTCATCAATGCATTTAAGGGTGCTAATGTCAAGACAGTCAATGCAGCTAAAGGTATGATTGATAACTTGGTCAGAGGATTTACACTTAACAGCGGTAAGGTTAAAACCGCCTCATCCAAGGCGGTTCAGGATGCAATAAAGGGTATCGAATCTAAGCAATCTGCTTTTGCAACTGCTGGCACCAAACTTATGAGTAATCTTGCTAAGGGAATTAGTCAGAAGACTGGTTCAGTTACTACTGCCGTGAGAACTGCGGTATCTAGTGCATGTTCGGCAATCTCAAGCCAGTATACGGTTTTTTACAATCAAGGAACCTACTTAGGCGCAGGTCTTGTGCTCGGTATCAACTCAAAGCAGCAGGCAGCTTATGACGCGGGTTATGCTCTGGGTCAAAAAGCGGCACAGGGTGAGAAGGATGGTCAGAAGTCTAACTCGCCATCAAAACTTACAATTCAGTACGGTAAATGGCTTGGCGAGGGTCTGGTAATCGGTATTGAAAAGATGGGTAAATCAGTTTACAGTGCCGGTTATAATATGGGCGAAACAGCAACAAACACAATATCTAAAGCGGTTTCCAGAATCTCAGATATGATGGATACTAGCATCGATAGTCAGCCAACAATTCGTCCTGTTGTTGACCTTAGCAATGTTCAGTCAAGTGCTGACACAATCAATGGTATGTTTGGCATAAATCCGTCAATCGGTCTATTGTCAAACGTCGGAGCCATAGATTCTATGATGAACGCTTCACTTCAAAATGGAGCAAATGATGATGTCGTTTCTGCTATTAACAAACTTAACAAGAATCTTGAGAATGTTGGAGGAAATTCGTACGTCATCGATGGCATCACATATGATGATGGAAGTAACATTACAGATGCTGTTCAGTCTCTGGTAAGAGCAGCACGAGTAGAAAGGAGGGTGTAAAATGGCTACCTATACTGTCAAAAAGGGCGATTGCCTTTGGACTATAGCCGAAGAGAAACTCGGAAGCGGTCTGAAATGGAAGGCGCTCGCAAAGGTAAATAATATATCGGAGAGTAACCCGGTTATTTATCCAGGACAGGTTCTTAATCTGGATATCAGTGGAAGTTCTTCTGGAACAACCACAACAAAGAAGAAGAATACGTCTAATAAACCGACTATTCAGTATTTCGGCGTACAGGCAGGAACTGACTCGACGATATTTGCAACTTGGTCTTGGGATAAGAGCCATACTGACAATTATAAAGTAATGTGGTATTACGATACCGGTAACAAAGTATGGTTCGTGGGTAACGACGACACAAGCGAATATAAACAGAGCACTTATAGTGCCCCATCAAATGCTAAGCGAGTTAAGTTTAAAGTTAAGGCCATTTCTACAAAGCACACGGTTAACAAGAAAGAGGTCTCTTATTGGACCGGTAACTGGTCTACCGAGAAGATCTTTAATATGAGCAACACCCCTCCTGTAGCTCCATCAGCTCCGAGTGTGGAAATCAAAAATTACAAGTTAACAGCAACCCTTGATAACCTTGATGTAAATGCTACTGAGATTCAGTTCCAAATCGTCAAGGATGACAAGAAAGTATTTAAGACCGGCAAAGCAAAAATAGTAACAGCGCATGCTTCATACTCCTGTACTGTTACTGCTGGTTCAAAATACAAAGTTCGTGCCAGATCTGTTAAGGACGGAAAGTACAGTGATTGGTCTGATTATTCAAGCAATTCTGAGACGGCACCGTCCAAACCATCTGGTATAACAACATGCCGGGCCAATTCAAGGACCTCGGTCTATTTGGCTTGGTCAAAAGTAGCAAATGCTACAAGCTATGACATTGAATATGCAACAAAGAAAAGCTATTTCGATGGTTCGGATCAGACTACGACAATAAGCAATGTCGAATTTACTCATTACGAGAAAACTGGTCTTGAAACTGGACAGGAATATTTCTTCAGAGTAAGAGCAGTAAATGACAGTGGTAAATCAGGGTGGACGACAGTTAAATCAGTTACTATCGGTAAACCTCCGTCTGCCCCAACCACTTGGTCATCTACCACAACAGCAATCACAGGCGATCCGTTGAACTTATATTGGGTTCATAATGCCGAAGATTCGTCAAAGCAGACTTATGCTGATCTGGAGTTGTATATCAACGGAGTCAAAGAGACTCATACGATAAAAAAAGAGACACCAGAAGATGAAGAAGAAACAACAAGCGTATATTCAATTGATACTTCGACATTCAATGAAGGAACAACAATTAAATGGAGGGTAAGAACTGCCGGTATCACCAAGGAATACGGTGATTGGTCCGTTCAGCGAACCATTGATATTTATGTTCCTCCCACAATGTCAATTAACCTGACCGATTCGGCAGGCACACTTATTGAAAACCTCACGACATTCCCGCTTTATATTCGTGGTGAAGCCGGACCAAGCTCGCAGACACCTATCGGGTATCACGTGGCTATAACGTCTGGAGAAGCTTATGAAACAGTTGATCGTGATGGTAATCCAAAACTCGTAAATAAGGGAGAAGAGGTTTACTCTAAGAACTTTGATACGAATGAGCAGCTATTGGTCGAACTCTCTGCCGGTAACATTGACTTGGAGAACAATGTTACTTACACAGTTACCTGCACAGTTACTATGAATTCTGGTCTGTCTGCGGAAGACACGGCTGAGTTTAAGGTGGCTTGGGAAGATGATCAATATGCACCAAATGCCGAAATAATTATTGATAATAATGATTTAACAGCAAGCATAAGACCGTATTGTCTCGACGAGAATGATGCATTAATCGAAGGATTAACTCTGTCTGTTTATCGAAGAGAGTATGACGGCACATTTACAGAAATAGCATCAGGACTTAACAACACTAGCAACACATATGTAACAGATTCGCATCCGTCCTTAGACTTTGCGAGATACAGAATAGTTGCGGTGACAAATTCTACTGGAGCAGTAAGCTATTACGACGTTCCAGGTGTTCCTGTTGACGAAAAAGCTGTAATTATTCAGTGGGAAGAAGACTGGTCGTCATTCGATACAACAAATGAAGATAAGTTATTCGAACCAACATGGGCGGGATCAATGCTGAGACTGCCTTATAGCATCGACGTGTCCGATAAGCATAGTTCAGATGTTGAACTTGTTAAATATATCGGACGTAGACACCCCGTAAGTTATTACGGAACACAATTAGGCGAGTCAGCTACTTGGAATGTTGAGATTGAGAAGGACGACAGTGAGACGCTGTATGCACTTCGTAGGTTGGCTATATGGATGGGAGATGTTTATGTAAGAGAGCCTAGTGGCAGTGGCTATTGGGCCCACATCTCTGTTTCGTTTAAGCAGACACATTGCAATTTAACAATCCCAGTAACGCTGGACATAACGAGAGTAGAAGGAGGTATGTAAGATGCCAGATTGGTCTGCGTCAATGCAGCAGACATTCGAGTATTATGTGGTTGATCCAATAACATGGAGAGACACTGAAAAGATCACAAATGTCAAGTCTTGCTCAATCAATAGAGATTCTGATGCAGAGACACTCGGTTCTGCAAGTATAGACGTGACTGATTCCCTTGGAGAATGTTATATACGAGCATACCTCATTACAATTCAAAATGGAGTTACTGAGAAGTTTCCTTTGGGTACTTTCTTGGTTCAGACTCCATCATCAAGCTTTAACGGTAAGATACGTAATGTTTCAATGGATGCTTATACTCCATTACTCGAATTAAAAGAGAATCCGCCTCCACTCGGTTACTCCTTGATGAAAGATGAAAACATCATGGATATCGCATACAGGCTTACACGAGAGCATGTTAGAGCTCCTGTCGTTGAGACTAAGTGTGATACTAAACTGAGTTATGATTTCGTGGCGGACACAAACGATACCTGGCTGTCATTCTTAATTGACTTGATAGCCAATGCAAAATATTCATATGGGCTGGATGAACTTGGTCGTATTCTCTTCACACCGAAGCAGGATACGGCCTCTTTACAGCCGGTATGGACTTACAACGACGATAACAGCTCTATATTATTACCTGATTTTAGTATGGACCACGATCTCTATGGCATCCCAAATGTCGTAGAAGTGGTCTATTCTAATAATTTAGGAACACTATACTCAAGAGTCGTAAATGATGATGAGAATAGTCCTATCTCAACGGTTAATAGAGGGCGTGAAATAATACATAGAGTTACCGACCCAGAGTTAGCCGGAAACTCTTCTCAAAGGCAGATAGATGAGTATGCGGAGCAGTTGCTTCGTAATTTGTCATGCCTTGAATACACGGTGACTTATACACACGGCTATTGCCCAGTAAGGCTTGGTGATTGTGTGAGACTTAATTACACAAGAGCAGGCATAACTGACATGAAAGCTAAAGTAATAAGTCAATCAATTAAATGTACATCTGGATGCCAGGTGACAGAGAAGGCAGTCTTTACTAAGAAATTATGGAGGTGATATTGGCATGGCTCTATCTAGTGAATTGATATCTCAGTTTGTCAAAGCAACAAAAGATGACAGTGGCAACGATAACAACGAATCTACTGTTTACGGTACCGTGAAGGAGTATAACGGTAAAAAGTATGTGCAGCTTGATGGCTCTGATTTACTTACTCCAATAAGTTCTACGACAGATACAAAAGCCGATGAGAGAGTCACTGTCATGATCAAGAACCATACTGCCACAGTTACCGGTAATATTTCATCTCCAGCAGCGAGAACCGATGATGTCCAAGAGATTGGCAGTAAGATATCTGAGTTCGAGGTTGTTATAGCAGACAAGGTAGATACGAAAGAGCTTAATGCGGAACGAGCTAGGATTGATAATCTGGTTTCTGAGAATGTAATTATTCGAGGAGAGCTCGATGCCAATACAGCAAACATCAAAGAGCTAACCGCTGATAGTGTAAAAGTTAATGATACACTTACGGCTCATAAAGCAGACATCGAGGATCTTCAGGCTAAGAACGCCACTATTGAGGGAACACTCACTGCTCATAAAGCTAGTATTGATGACTTGACAGCAGATAATGTGACTATTAACAGTACGTTAAATGCTCATAAAGCTAATATTGACGACTTAACGGCCGACAATGCGACTATTAAAGGTAACTTGACAGCTGCAGAAGCAAACATTGAGGATCTGAAAGCTAATAAGTTGTCTGCAACAGATGCTGATCTGAAGTATGCGAATATTGACTTCACTAACATCAATCAGGCAGCGGTAGAAAAGATATTCTCTGATTCAGGTATTATCAAAGACCTGATTGTAAGCGAGGGTAAGATTACTGGTGAATTGGTCGGCGTTACTATTAAAGGTGACCTGATTGAGGGTAATACTATTGTTGCGGATAAGCTTGTTGTGAAAGGTTCGGATGGTCTCTATTACAAACTTAATACTGATGGTGTTACTACCGAGTCTGAGCAGACCGAGTATAACAGTTTGAATGGTACGGTTATTCAAGCTAAGTCAATCACTGCAACAAAGATCGCCGTTGACGATTTGGTGGCATTTGACGCTACTATTGGTGGATTTAACATCACTGAATCATCAATATATTCGGGAGTAAAGAACTCTGTTAATAATACGACTCGTGGAATCTATATGGATAACGAGGGGCAGATAGCTTTCGGAGACGGCAGTAACTATCTGAAATACTACAAAGATACGGATGGAAGTTACAAGCTTGTTATCTCTGCACGAAGCATCAAAATGGGTGCCAGTGGCAAGAATGTCGAAGAGGCTATTAATGACGTCAAAGCTGACATAGACAACGTACGAGACGAAATTACAACACTTCTTAGGATAGAGTCTTCAAGGGGTACAGTATTCAAAAGTGATAGGGTGGCTACTGTCTTATCCGTTGTGTTGTATCACGGAAAACAGAGAATAACAGATAGTGCTACTATGAAACAGGTATTCGGCGACAAGGCATATTTGCAGTGGAAATGGCAGAGGCTGGATGACGAATCATTCGGAATCCTATCATCTTCAGATTCAAGATTTGGGGATAATGGATTTACATTTACTTTATCGCCAGATGACGTAGATACAAAAGTTACGTTTATGTGCGAATTGATGGTTTAAGTAAAACGTTAATAAACAGACCCTTCCTCTAGCAATGAGGTTGGGTCTTTTTAATTTTAAAGAAAGAAGGAATTCAAAATGGCAATTAAGGCAGCAGATCAGTTGACGATTATTGACGTAACCGACGCGTATTCAGTCATGCTGACAAGTGAGGCGTACACATTCGTAGGTGGAACTGGTGGAGTAGCTTCCGGCCAAACTTGTACAACGGAGGCAGTGGCATTCTGCGGAACAAATCAGTGTACATCGGTTAATGTAACAGCGGCAGATATTGTTTGTCCAACAGGTATCAGCGCAGCCGTTACAAACAGCGGAACATCTAAGGTTAAGATCACATTTACCACCACAGCCACGATTTCAGCGGCTTGCGAGGCTACTATTCCTGTAGTAGTTGACGGTATTACGATGAATAAGAAGTTCTCTTTCGCTGTGGCTAAGGCAGGTACTAATGGCCAAAACGGTACTTCCGTAACAGTATCATCGACCTCAATAACATACCAGGTTGGTACCAGCGGAACAACAAAACCAACTGGAGAATGGTCAGCAACAATTCCTACTGTCGCTAAAGGCCAGTATCTCTGGACTAAGACAGTCGTTAAGTATTCTGATGGTAAGTCGACAGAAGCATATAGTGTTTCTTATCAGGGAACAAACGGTCAAAATGGTCAAAACGGTACATCTGTTACCGTATCTTCGACATCTGTAACGTATCAGGCAAGCTCAAGCGGCACAACTACTCCGACTGGTACATGGGGCACTTCGGTTCCAAGTGTACCAAATGGACAGTTCTTGTGGACTAAAACTGTCGTAACTTATTCGGACGGTAAGTCAACTACTTCATATAGTGTCTCGTACAAAGGAACCAACGGTACGAATGGTACAAATGGTGCGGATGCTATTACAGTAACGATAACATCTTCGAACGGCACAATCTTTAAGAATAACTCTGGCTCCACAGTGCTTACAGCTCATGTATTCAAAGGCGCTGTCGAGCAGTCCATTACTGATGCAGGTGTCGTAGCAGGTAGTCTCGGTACTATCAAATGGTATAAGGGTACTAGCGCAACAGCAATCGCTACTGCTAAGACTCTCACAGTCGCAGCTACAGACGTACTTAATTCCCAGGTATATACTTGCCAGCTTGAATAGGAGGTGTTAAGCAATGGCAGTAAAAGCCAAAGCAGAGATAACACTCTCTCGAATTATAGATATTGAATCTGTAACTCGGTACTACTTACTTCAGTCTTCAACAGCGAGTGCGCCGTCCAAACCGACGGCCAACCCGCCTGGAGGTAACTGGAAAACAACAGAGCCATCCTATACATCAGGCTCTACTAACACATTATATTTTGTCGATCTGACTATCATGACAAATGCCACGTTCAGCTATTCGGCAGTATCTAAGTCTAGTAGCTATGAAGCAGCTAAAGAGGCTTGGAACAAGGCAAATAATGCTCAAAATAGTATTGATAATTTGCAGGTTGGAGGTAGGAATCTCATTCTCAACTCCGATGTTTGGGAATCAAACGGTTCCGTAGCAACAGGCATAACCAAAGAAGTGAATGATGGAGTTTTAAAGATCATATCTGCATCCGGAAACGATAACTGGTGTAGTTTCAGTAGAAAAAACGTCATAGAAGATAACTTAAACGAAGGCGATCCATTTACGTTCTCAATTGAGATTAAATCAGAAGATGGAACTAAACCCCCAGCTATATACTTCAAAAGTGGCATGGGGTATTACTCAATGAAAGGAACCGTATCATCTGAATATTCTTGGATTTATTATACGGGAACTTGGAAGAAGACAAATGATATATCTTTTCATTTTGGATGGAATACTTCAATAGGAACCTATTATATTCGAAAAATTAAACTCGAAAAAGGCAACAAACCAACAGACTGGACTCCTGCTCCTGAAGATATGGCCACATCAGATGCTATTACAGCGGCAAATACTGCTATGGATGAACTCGCAGATCAGGTTGATGCTCGTATCACGGCTACGGAAACAGATATAGACGCTGTTAATCAGGTCATTTCAAACCTGATTGTCGATGAGAATGGTGGCTCATTAATGAAGCAAACGACCGATGGTTGGGTCTTTTCAATGGCTGAAATAATGGGACAAGTACAGCAGGCAACCGATGATCTAAAAACTCTTGAGGGTAATCTTGACGACCAAGGTGGTAGCATCGATGCGTTGCAGAATGCGGTAAGCACTTTGGAAACGCTAACAAGTTATGTTCGTATTACTACCGAAGGAGACGAACCTTGTATCGAGCTCGGAAATCACGGGGCATTCAAAGTCAGAATTACAAATTCATCAATTGATTTTATGGACGGAACTTCAATACCTGCCTATATAAATAATCAGTCTCTCAAAATAGATAAGGCTGAGGTAGAAAACGAGCTCGCATTCGGAAAATTTGCATTCAAAGAACGAGATAACGGAAATATGGGATTAATTTGGAAGGGGTGATAATCTGTTATGGCAACATTAAAAACCGCACAATTTGGTAGCGGAACTTGTCCTCAGGCGCAGCTTGATGTAACAGTATCGAGTAATACTGCGACGACAGCTACATTATCCTGGACTCTTAAGTGGGTTACTCATGGATACACAGTATCGGCAAGTAATAGTAAAAGCTATACCGTAAAGATAAATGGTTCGACAGTCAAGAGTGGCACTTTTGCCATTAACGGTAAAACCACCCAAACAATAACAAGCGGTACGGTAACAATAAATAAAAGTACGGCAACCAAGTCGATTCCTTTGTCGTTATCTTTTGATATGTCGTATTACTGGGGTAGCACGTATGGCGGCACAAAAACTGCTTCCGGATCAATCTCGGTTGGCGCAAAGACATCATATAAGATTTCTTACAACGCTAACGGAGGTTCAGGTGCACCATCTGCTCAAACAAAATGGCATGGTACTGACATAAAACTCTCGACCACAAAACCATCAAGAACGGGCTACACATTTTCAAAATGGAATACTAATGCTTCCGGAACCGGTACTTCGTATAACTCAGGAGCTACATATACTGCTAATGCAGCGACAACTCTGTATGCCGTATGGAATCAGATTACGTATACCGTTTCTTACAACGCTAACGGAGGTTCAGGTGCACCATCTGCTCAGACTAAGAAGTATGGAACGGCTTTAACTCTGTCATCAACCAAACCAACTCGTGCAAATTACACATTCAAAGGATGGGCTACGTCTTCAACCGGAGGTGTAGCTTATTCTGCTGGTGGAAGGTACACGGCAAACGCTAAAGTCACATTGTATGCGGTTTGGGAATTGACATATACAAAACCGGTTATTTCAAGTCTTAAAGCGATTCGTTGCAATTCAGAAGGTACCGCCGTAGAGACGGGCACCTATGCAAAAGTCACATTCAATTGGTCTACTTGTACCGTAACGGGCAACACGGCAACTGTTTCGTCAATCAAAATAGTGTGGGGAAGCACAAGTGTCTCTCCAGCAGGAAGTGGATCAAGCGGAAGTGTATCTCAGGTAATTGGTGCCGGCGCACTTAGTGTGGACAGCTCATACACAATTACCGTAGTGGTATCGGATAGTGAGAGCGGAAGCACAAGTAAAACTATAACTTTGGGCGGAACCAAATTTCCTATTGATTTTAAATCAGGAGGTTCTGGTGTTTCCATAGGTAAACCAGCAGAGCTTGCGAATGTATTTGATGTAAACTATCAAGCTATATTTAGAGCTGGATCGGATGTTTCACCAACTACTGCTAATACCGGTGCTATCATTATCGGTAATCCATCCGGAACGCATCTTGCTATGGACGGAAACGAAATCATGGCAAAGAGCAATGGCACAACTGCCGGAGATCTGTTTATACAATGCGATGGTGGAATGCCTTGTCTTAGTAACAATACTGCTCAAGTCGGTAATGTTCGTTTTCAAAACGAATGGATAGGTTTTTATAGCTCATATACTGACGCTAGAAATAACACAAACCGAAAAGGCTATATTGGTCATAACAGGGGTGATGATCTGAAGATATATAACGAAGTATCTGGAGGATGTATATCAACAAATGTAACCGTGCAAACCGCAGGCACATTCAGATTGAATGCTGCATACTCGACTTCTACTTCTTTGAACTGTCGATGGAAAGATGGTCTGATACATGACTTGATAAACAGTAGTTCTGATGGACTTAGCAGTTATATCGGACCGGTATCAACTAGTGACAGCATGAAAAGTGTAACAAACATAAGAGGTTATACTGTTCGTCTGTACAACCACGGAGGCGGTACATATCTCGGCTCTAGCGGAAGCACAGCAATCACCTCGGATAAGAATCTCAAAAAAGATATTTATGATCTGAGTGATAAGTATGTCGAATTCTTCATGAAGCTGAGACCAGTAACTTACAAGTACAATGCCAAGGAGAATATCGGCCATAGAGATCACTTGGGCTACATAGCTCAGGAGGTTGAGGATGCACTCACTACGAGTGGTCTGACCACCGAACAGTTTGCTGGCATATGTATCGAGAATGACGTAACGCTTGACTTCAACGAGGATTCATCTCTGACTGATAAAGAGCGTGAGGATAATAAGATACATTATGACAAGTTATATTCTCTGAGATATGAAGAGTTTATTGCCTTGAATACTCATATGATTCAGCAAGCATATAAAAAAATAGAAGAACAACAGACTGAGATTGATGATCTTAAAGCAAGATTATTAAAATTAGAAAGTATGATGGGAGGACTGAAGAATGAATAAGAAATTTTGGAAAGCAATTGCAATACGTGCAATCCGTACAGTCTGCCAGACAGCTGTAGCGTTGATTGGAACCGCGACATTCGTTGAAGACGTAAATTGGGTTGCAATTACATCTGCCTCACTCTTATCTGGTGTGGTATCCGTACTGACGTCTATCGCCACCGGACTACCTGAAGTAGATAAGTAGTAGGTGGTCAGAATGAATGAGACAGAGTTTGTCGGATATTTGGTTCTGGCTGTCATTACTCTTGGCGGATTTATTGCTGTAATAATGAAGTTCGTGCAACCAATAAACGATTTACGAATTGTTATTCAGAAGTTGAATGACACGATTGACACACTCAAAACCGATAATGTTACTCAGAATCGAAGAATCGAAAAACACGGGGAGCAGATTGACGATCTTAATCATCGTGTAGGTAAAATCGAAACCAAGATTGAGACCTATCGTAAGTAAAGAATAAAGGCTCCGTCAATATGACAGGGCCTTTTATTTTTTATCCCAATTTCTTATCATCTTTAGTTCCAATTATCTCATAACCATATTTTAATCTCTTAGGGAGTTTATGATGTTTTCTTCCCTCATATCCTAGTGCCTCATCAATAGCATTCCTTGCACACCTATTTGTCTTGTAGATGTTATTATCTCCTGGGATCGTTATGGTCCAACCATTCTTATAACCCTCAATCCAATATCCGCGGTATTTGAAGTCTGCTCTTTCTACTGCTGTATCTTTCCATACTATTCTCATTTATAGTTCCTCCAAACGTTGTTTTGTCAACGTGTATATCATCGGGGCGCTATAAAAATAACACCATAATGATATACACGAAGGGTAAAAGTTAACCCACACTTTATTGGTGTAGGTCTATGTCTAATATGAATTCTACATCATTTTCGCGACTGAATTCAATTCTGCTGATTATCTGTTTTAAGGATTCATTTTTAGTAGCCGCATCGAGTCGATCATCTTGTATTGTCATCAATGCTTCCGATACAAGTATTAGCTTTTCCTCATACTCTTCTTTTTCTGGAATAGTATATTCCAAGTCTTCTATTTGCTTTTCCAACGTTTCCAATCGTTGATTGTGGATTGCCTTACGCTCTACAAACTCATTATTCGTAATGTCATCATTCTCCCACGAATCAAATAATTTCGACTTCTTCTTTTCTATTTTACGCATCTCTTTAACAAGAGCATCTATTTGCTTCTGTATGTCATTCTCGTCTATATCAGGAGAGTTCTCTATCTTAACTTCAAAATCGTCTACGTACGTACGCAATGCATGAGTAACGGCTGCAACAACATCACTGGCGATTGCCGACTTGACTCTGCATCCTGAGGTATTACTCTTATGAACGATTCGGTCACTACGAGTCTTGTCATAAGGCTGCAAATGCATAGACTTGCCACATTTCTTGCAATAGACTAAGCCAGCAAGAGGATTTTTAAGTCGCAATCCAGAACGAGTACGATCTTTGTAAAATTTCTTTTGAGCTTCTCTGAATGTCTCCTCATCGACCAAAGCGTCTTTCATGTGTTTGCCATCATATAGCATATACTGATCTGAGTGATAACGTGGGCGAGTTATTTTAAGTTCGCCATTAACCATAGTCTTAATTCTCATACGATTATTCCATCTGACTTTTCCCATGTAAACCGGATTTGTCAAATAAGTTTTAACCGAATCTTTAGTCCACTCAGTATCTCCTCGATATGTCGGAGCACCCATAGCGGTTAATCGTTTTGCTATGTCATGAGTTGATAGACCGTCTTTAACTGACCATTCAAATATTTTCTTAATGTAAGGAGCCTCAATTTCGTTAGGGACTAGTGTACGCTTTGTCTTGGTCTTTACAATATTGTATCCGTACGGACGATAAGCGCCCATGTAATTTCCTTCGACAACCGCTTGTCTACGGCCACGGTCCATACGTTTGTGGATCATCTTATATTCTCGACGAGACATGAATAGTTCAAATTCCATATATTCTTCGTCTTCTTGAGAGTGTGCTACGTCATATGTTTTGGTAGGGGTTACAACTAGCACGCCGTTATTCATATTTGAGTATTTAAGACAGTCCATAATTGTTTGAGCATCACCTTGATTACCACGAGATAAACGAGTTACTTCAACTATGAGGATACCTTTATATTTTCCTTTATAGCAATCTTCGAGTAACTTCTGTATTTTAGGTCTACCAGCGATTGATTCACCAGATTCTAACTCAGTGTATATTTCACCAATGTAGAAACCTTTTCTAGCTGCAAGTTCTTCTAGCATTTTCCTATGCCTTGCTAGGGTTTCTCCTTCACCGAGTTTTTCGGCTTCTAAATCTGCTCTGGATTTTCTTAAGTAAATTGCATAAACATCCATATCCAAAGCTTTAGATGTTACATTATTCATATCAAATGTTGTCATGGAGTCACTTCCTATATCTATAATGTGCTTGCCAAGGGATAAAGTTGGCATCACCTCCTTCGCGTTATTTTCAACTCCCTTTTATTTTTGTCTCTGTGAAATTAAGAATCTACCATACTCCATAAGCTTCTCGTGCTCCTCATCAGTAAACGGGTCCATGCCGAACGCTTTATGCCATGCTTCTACATGCCTTACATAGGTTTCGTTTACTGACGAATATACGGCCTCTTCTTCACCATCTGATATTTTTGTAGATAGCATTTCTTTAGTATTCCACCCCATTAAATGAGCAGGGGTTGTGTCTAAAGTTTCAGCGAGTGGATTAAGAATGCTCAATGGCAAATTCTCAATATCTCCATTTTCATATCTATATATCGTTGTTCTATTCTTACCTAGTTTAGATGCAAGATCATCGATCGACATACCTCTTTTCGTTCGTAAATTCTTTATTCGTTTTCCTATAGACATTATCTTGTCTCCTTTCTGACAAAACTTATCATATATTAATATTTGCATACGTGCAAACAAAAAGCAAACCTAGATTAAAATATTTGCATTTTATGCGAAAAAAATGTATTGACAGAAAAATTGGAATGGTGTTATCTTTTAGATGTTGCATGAAACGCAACCAGAAAGAGGTGTATGCATTGGATGCAAATAAAATAATTTTTAAGATTTTTGAGAAGAGTTTACATGTTGATACAGCTGCCGAACTATACAAAAAAGATTTCTCGTAATGAAGAGATAACTATAGGTGATGCACTCAAACTGAAAGAACTCCTGAATCTTACCAATGTAGAGGCAATTGATATTTTCTTATCTTAGAGGTGTTTGTATATGAAAACATACAGATTTAAAAATGCTATTGTACACGTTCATGGAAAGGTGAGTAAAGAAAGACTTGAAAAAGCCACTATCAAACTCGTAAAAGGCTCTCAGAGATATAAGCGAGGTGTAAATAAGTAATGGCGACAAAGATTCGTCCTGAGATTTCTAAAGATAATAAATACTGGATTGATAAGCATCGTCATTACGAGCTTAAACATTTTTGCTTGCAATATCCTGAATGGAAGAAAGAATACAGACGGAATCCTGGAATCCCATCTTCTTTAGTAGATAGATTGGCGAGTGATAATATCCCAGGAGATCCAACAGCAAAGCATGCAATGCGAAAACTCTATTGTCTCGAACGAATTAAGCTTATCGAGCGTATTTCGAAAGAGGCGGATGAGGATTTGCATGATTATATTTTAAAAGCAGTGACAGAAGGACTGTCTTATACATACTTAAAATCACAAATGAACATACCTTGTAGCAGAGATACTTATTATGACAGATACAGACGGTTTTTCTGGCTGCTGAATGAATCAAGAGATTAAGGAGAGATGAACATGAGAAGTAGAACAAAAATTGAGATCAGAAATAAGGCTAGATTAATACATTGTCTTGCCGCTATTTTGGAGTATGATGCGGAAAACCTTAAAAATGACGCAAACTTATGTCATCCGGACGACCTATTCCGAACTATACGAGATACAAAGGATACATTGCAGAATATCGCCGATACGATAACCGAAATCGAGTACGAGCTATATTTAGATTCGCGAAAATAACATGTACCTTTATGAAGAAATTAAAAGGAGGTTTTTATCATGAAAGGATTTTTTACTGAATGGTGGGATATCCAGGAAGAGGAGAAAGCTATGGAGAAGGCATACATGAAGAAACACGGTAAAGGTGTTGCTATCATGAATGCGGTTCTTATTGCGGTTCCCATTGCTGGAATGGCCATTTATGGAAAAGTTAAAAACAAAGATAAAAAGAAAGAGCAAATTTCTGAAGGAGAGGAGTCCTAATTTAGGATTCCTTTTCTTTTTGCTCGCATTAAAAACATACTCCTTTATGAGGAAACTCATACATATTTTTAAGGAGGAATTTATATATGGCAAGAATAGTAAAAGTAAAGGATTTACCAAAAAAGAAGACAACGAAGAGGAATAGCTTGCAGATATTGCTTGGGGAATTCTACGAGAGTGATGCTATATTCGGAAAATACGAATACAGCGAAAACAATTACGTAGATGTCCACAGTGCTGCAAATGCACTTCGCGTGGCTGCTAAAAGAGGTAAATTTCCAATCAAGATTCACCAGAGAGGAAATGAAGTTTATCTTGAAAAGGTAAGAGTTTAAAAGGATTGCCCTACATGGGCTTTCCTTTTTCTTTTATCCTAGATTAAATTTTATCTAAGCTAGCTTAAATTCCGTACGTGGGTGACGACAAATGATGTTATTTTTGTAATGTCGAAAAAATCCCGGGTTGGAATTTTTGAAAAACATTTTAGAAAGGAGGGTTTTAGTTGGATATTTTGACACTGATTATATCCTGTGCGGGTATGTTCTTCTGCGGTTTTGTTGCTGGTTCAATATTCGAGGCCACTAGAAATAGAGCTAAAAACAAGCCGGTTGGTACACTCAAGGTCAACAATTCTGATCCGGACGGTCCATATTTATTTTTGGAATTGTCGACTTACCCAGAAGACATAATGCAAGAAGAGTATGTCACTATGAAAGTCGAAACGCGAGAGTAGCACGTTCTTTTATGGAACGGTTAGTTCACAAAAATTTCAAGGAGGAATTACAAATGGACAAGATTCAAAAAAGGCATGATGAAGAGTTGAACCGCATGTATGACAAGCTGAATGAGCTTGAGCCGGGTTCGGAGGCATACGAAAAAATGCTGGCAGAGATTACGAAGGCGACGACTGTAAGAAACGAATCAAAAAAGGTCGGAAACGAAAAGAAAGACCTTGCGATTAAGATTGGTACGGTTGCTGCTGGAGTATTGATAACGCCAGTAATCGACTATGTATGCAAACGTAGCTTAGCAAGTTTCATTGGGAAAGTCGAGCAGATGGAGACTTTCACATCAACGCCAGGAAGAAGTATTGGAAGTTGGTTCAAATGGAAGAACTGAACTGATTAGTTCAAAGGAGGACGCTAAGGAAACTTAGTGTCTTTCTTTTTCTTTCTTACGCGAAAATAACAAGGGGCATTATGAGAAACAGTTAGCTCAAATGGTTAGAGCAACAGATTAAACATCTGGAGGTTGTGGGTTCAATTCCCATGCTGTTTCTCTTTTGCTTTTATCCTAATCGAAAGGGTGAGTACCAATGAAAGACTCACGAACATTACAAAAACTGTCACTCAAGTCAAAAGGATTTTTTAGAAACAACTCTGCTATTATTCTAACAACTGTAGGAGCAATTGGAGTAGTAGGGACTGCTGTATTGACGGCTAAAGCCACCACTAAGGCAAATGATATTTTAGAGGAGGCTACAATTGAGAAAGGAGAAAAGCTAACTGTAAAAGAGAAAATCGTTGCAGCAGGTCCCACTTATATTCCTGCCATTCTAATGGGAACAGCCACAATTGCTTGCGTATTTGGCGCAAACATTCTCAATAAACGCCATCAAGCGGCTTTGATTAGTGCGTATACGATGCTGGATCAATCTTACAAGCAGTATCAAAGTAAAGTAGAAGAGTTTTATGGTGAAGGATCTAATGAGAACATCAAAAACGAGATTGCTAAAGACGAGTATAAGAAAGTCTCAATTAGAGTAGATGATGGTAAAGAGCTGTTCTATGATGACTACTCTAAAAGATATTTTGAGTCAACCAAAGAAAAAGTAAAGCAAGCAGAATACACGCTCAATCGTAATCTTGTAATGAGAGATTATGCATATTTGAATGAGTGGTACGATGAATTAGATTTAGACCTTTTGGACGAAGGCTACAAACTAGGCTGGACCATGGGTCAATGTATGGATATGTACTGGCAACCTTGGATTGACTTTGCTCATAGCAAAATTGAACTTGATGACGGACGAGTATGTAATGTCATTCGAATGATGGAAGAGCCTATCCCTGATTTTGAAGATTATTAAACAAATTGATAAGGGGCCTTAATGCAAGGTCTCTTATTTTTCTGTGAGGTTTTATGAGATATCATTACGAGAAACCAAGTATGTTTATGTCTATGTATGGACAGATTTATATTTGCAATCACCCTGTTTATAGTAAATGTACATTATATAAGATAGGAAATAAAGGTTTAGCAGTGATTCAGCAACGCCATGATCCGATATCCAAAACAACTTGGTGGAGTGAGATAGATTCGTGGCTTACTGATGAATTATATTTACATAGAGGATTCAAAGAGTTTTTTGATTCTCGTGCAGGTGAATGTACGGACGGTTTATATCCAACAGTGACCATACGTCAAATCATGTGGGCATTAAAGATAAAGCCGATGAAAAGAGAACGCTGGGAAACATGCTTTGATAGACGAAATATTTGATTCGCGAGATTAACATACTCCTTTACGAAGAAATAAAAGGAGGAATCTATTATGGATATGTTTATGTTAAAACTTTCTACAAAGTTTATGAAAGGAATCGTGGCTAAGATCATATCAAGAAACATATATAAGAAGCTCGGATATAGGATTGATATTCAGCTTAATGATGTACAAGTTGACATGATTGATGGTGACGTGAAGATTCATATCAATGCGGATACGAAAATGAACAAAACAGAATTCGATAGACTCGTTAAGAAAATCGGAGAGGATTAGCCAGAAATGGCTTTTCCTTTTCTTTTCGCGAATTTTACAAGTTGTATTATGAGAAACAGTTAGCTTAATTGGTAGAGCAACAGATTAAAAATCTGTGGATGCGGGTTCAATCCCCACGCTGTTTCTTTTATATTTTGAAAGGAGTTTTGAACTATGAAAAACACATTTTTGAAACGGCATTCGTCAACGATACTTACAACGATTGGCGCGATTGGTGTTGTCGCTACTGCTGTAATAGCGGTAAAGGATACACCAAAAGCACTGAGGATCCTTGACGAGGCAGAACAGGAAAAAGGAGAAGAGCTCACAGTTAAGGAGAAAATCGTAACGGCAGGCCCCGTTTATATTCCTGCTATAGCTGTGGGTGTCTCCACAATCGCTTGTATATTTGGAGCAAATACACTTAACAAGCGTAATCAGGCTGCGCTTATGAGTGCCTATGCATTGCTTGATCAATCTTATAAGGATTACAAGCGTAAAGTCAGTGACATTTATGGTAAGGATGCCGATAAGAAGATTATCGAGGAAGTAGCCAAAGAAGAACTTGAACCGCGAGATAGTATAGATGATACAGACGACTCAAATGTAGTCACTATATTTGACGGCACAACAATGCGCTCGTTCGAATCAGTTCTTGATAGAATCACGACAGATGATGGCATGGAGATTTATTGCATCGAAACGCCACAAGATCTTCCTTGGTGGGATTCTTGATTTCGCAAAAAATACATGGAGTATTATGAAAGGAGTGAATGCTAAATGAAATGGCTTAAAATTGGAGGAATTGCTATTGGTGCAGCAGGTACGGCATTATCATTTATCAGCGATTTAATTGGTAAAAAGAATGCTGTAACTGATTTGGCTGCTAGCAAAGAAATCAAAGATCTTATAGCTAAAGAGGTGGCAAAAGCTTTGGAAAAGAAAGGGTCCTAATTTAGGACTCTTTTATTTTTAGATGTCAAACTTTGAAGGAGGAAAAACTAATGACCAAAGAAAACGCAATGAGGATTGTCAAGAGTATAAAAAACTCGGCGACAAAGCACAGTCCAGAGATACTTACTGGCATAGGTATCGCTGGCATGATTACATCCGTCTTTCTCGCAGGAAAGGCCACAGTTAAGGCTGTGCGAATTGCAGACGGGCTTGATCACATTGATAGGAATACTTATGATGTCGTAAGCCCAACAAAGAAAGAAGTCGTTAAGGCGTGTTGGAAACTTTATATTCCCGCAGCGCTCACAGCAACGGCTTCTACCGCTTGCTTGATAGGTGCAAACTCTGTAAGTTTCAAGCGTAATGCTGCTTTAACGGCTGCCTACAAACTTTCTGAAACGGCCCTTGCTGAGTATAAGGATGCCGTTGTTGAGACAATTGGCGAGAAGAAAGAGAAAGTTGTGAAGGAAAAAGTTGCTAAAAAGCAGATCGAGAAGAAACCCTTGAACTCTGGCAATGTTATTGTCACGGACAGAGGCAGTGTTCTATTCTTTGATCCTATCTCGGCAAGATACTTCAAGTCGGATATGAACACAATCAAGAGTGCTGAAAATGCAATCAACAAAAGTATATTAAGTTCTGCTTTCACCGATGGAGCATCTCTTAATGACTTCTATGACGAGATCGGTATCCCACATTCAAGTGTCGGCGATGACATGGGTTGGAATGTCGACAACCTGCTTGAGATTTATTGTTTCTCGCAAATAGCAGGTAAAGAAACAGAGTACGAAGGCACGCCTTGTATTGTGCTTGATTATGTCAATCCACCTAAGTATGACTACTGCTAATTCGCGAAATTTGCAAGTGGTTTTATGAGAACGATATGTTCTAAATTTAAACTTTTTGAAAGGAGTTTTCACAATGAATGAGAACGAGGTAATGGAAAACGTAGTTGAAAAGGCAGCGGAGGTTGTAGAACCTACCGTAACAGGCAACAACAAAATTGCGAAGCTTATCGCGCTTGGCGGAGCAGTTGTAACCGGAGTTATCGGAGCAATTGTAATCGGTAAGAAGAGAAAGCATCGTAAGGCTGAAACCTCAGCGGAGGTTGAGACGGCTGCCGACGACGAAGTTGAAACCGAGGAATACGTAGAAGACTAAGCAAAAACAAGAAGACATAGTTCTAACAAGAGGGAGGTACCTGAACAAGGTATTTCCCTTTTTGTTTTATTGAAAGGAGTATATTCTCATGGCCGATATTAAAACAGGTCCTAATCCAGACAAAAAGAAAGTCGAAAAGGTAGTAACCGGTAGCGTAAAAGTTAAGAAAAAGAATGGTGTAACAAAGTTTGCCGACACCTTCATATCTGAAGATATTCACAACGTGAAGTCTTACATTATCACAGATGTACTTATCCCATCGATCAAAAGAGCAATCTCAGAGATGGTCACAAACGGAATTGATATGATTCTGTACGGTAGCACCGGCGGAAGATCAAAGAGAAGTTCTGCCGATAGGGTTTCTTATAGAAACTACTATGACAGACGTGATGATGACCGTTATCGCGATAGGGATAGAGTAAGAACATCCCCATATAGCTTCGACGATATTGTCCTCGATAGCAGAGGTGAAGCTGAAGAGGTCCTTGCAAGAATGGATGAGCTTATTGACCAATACGGAATCGTATCAGTGGCTGATCTGTATGAGCTTGTGGGCGTAAGTGGTAATTACACGGACAATAAGTACGGTTGGACAAACATCCGTAATGCAGAACCTATCAGAGTAAGAGACGGATATATGCTGAGACTTCCTAAGGCTCTTCCTATTAACTAAGGAGGTCTATGTATGAGCGATATTTTGAGAACCGAGTATTCGGAGCAATTCGATAAGGAACGTAAACACAGAATTGAGGTTTCATATTTTAAGTATGGACCAGCAAGAAAGAACTTTGCAGAAGGCAGGGTTGATGCTATAGCAACGGCAGAACTCTGTCTTGATGCATTTAAGAAAGACCATAATGCAGAGCATCTTATCGATGCTGCAAACTATTTGATGTTCAGGTTTAAGTATCCAATGCCTGGGGATCATTTCACACCAACAGATTCAAACGGCAGTGTTGGTACTGTCGGAACACCAATAAATTTTGAAAAGGAGTTTTAAATCATGAAAACAGAACTTATGAACAAGATGTCAAGAAGCTTCCACAAGCTTGGCCTCAACGTTAAAAAGCACAGCCCAGAGATTCTTCTGGTTGCTGGTATTGCTGGCGGAGTAACCAGCGCAGTAATGGCTTGTAAAGCTACAACAAAAGCGGGCGCAATCCTTGATGACATGCACGATCAGATGGACAAGATTCATCAGGTAGCGCAAATGGAAGATATAGATTACACAGAGCAGGATCTGAAGAAAGACACAACAATTGTCTATACTCAAACTGCTGTTAAGTTTGCCAAACTCTATGGTCCGGCTATCGTGCTCGGCGCCGCATCTATCGCAAGTATTCTCGCAGGACACAATATTATTCGTAAGCGTAATGCTGCTCTCACTGCTGCATATGCCGCTGTAGACAAGGGCTTCAAGGAATACAGAAGCAGAGTTGTTGATCGTTTTGGCGAGGGTCTTGATAAGGAGCTCAGATATGGTGTAAAGGCAGAAGAAATCGAAACAGAAGTTGTTAACCCAGAAACAGGCGAAGTTGCAACAGAAAAAGAAACAGTCAATAACGCTACTGCCCAGTACAGCGATTTTGCAAGATGCTTTGATGACGGATGTATCGGTTGGAGTAAAGATGCAAACCTTAATCTTATGTTTGTACGCAGAATGCAGGATTGGGCAAACGACAAACTCAAAGCACAGGGACACCTGTTCCTGAACGAAGTATACGATATGTTCGGTTTTGAAAGGGTTCCAGCAGGTCAGGAGATCGGTTGGCTTTACGATCCTAAAAGAGATGATCTTGCAAATTGTGTAGACTTCAACGTATATGATATTAATAAGGAAGCAAATCGTCTATTTGTAAACGGTAAAGAGCGTAATGTATGGCTTGACTTCAACGTTGATGGTGCGGTATTTGATCTTATGTCTAAAAAGAGAAAGAGTGATAAATAATGACCGGAAGAGATCTGATCGTCTTAATTATGACCAATCATCTTGAAGATGAAGAGGTTTTTAAAGATGGTAAACTCATAGGTTTTATGGACGAAAAAGAAGCAGCGGTTGAGCTTGAAGTGGGTATAGATACGGTAATTGCGATGTACTCACTTGGCTTGCTTCCTGGCTTCGTGTTCGGAGATCATTTATATTTTCCGAAAGACATTAAGACTCGTAAGTAATCAGACGGAAAGGGGTTAGTCATGCGTAAAAGAATGGTTGTGTCTTGCGCATTTGCAGCTATTGCTGGCGTATGCTTTATAGAAGGTTTGATATTACTCAAAAAATAAAAAAATTGAAGGGATATGGGAACGTGGATCGACTAAGGAGTGTAGTGTTAACGCTAGACCATATAATGAACACTAAGAAAAAGAGGCATATAATAGGAGGGATTCTATTGAGTGCCTCTATATTCTTTGGAGGATTGGCCTTTACGGTCATGTCCACGCGAGATGAGAAAGAGGAGGACGAAGACTTCTATGAAATTGAGTAACGTAGTTATATTTGCAATCGGGGCCGCTTTCGGCTCCCTTGCTACTTGGAAATTCGTTAAGACCAAGTATGAGAGGATCGCAAACGAAGAAATCGAGTCTGTTAAAGAGACATTCTCGAAAAAACAGAAGAAAGAAGAGGAGTCTACTGATAAAATGGAGTCAGATGACAAATCAAACGAAAAAGAATATGAAGAAATGAAAAAACAGTACGAAAAATGTCACAACATCATTGACGAGAGGGGATATTTATTTGTGGAAAGACAAGATGGAACAATACCTAAGCCACCATACGTAATCTCACCAGAAGAGTTCGATACTCTTGACGATTACGGAACCGAGACACTCACGTATTATGCCGATGGTGTCCTTACTGATGATTTTGATAATCCTATTGAGGATGTTGAGGCTATGGTCGGAGTAGAATCTTTGACTCATTTCGGAGAGTATGAGGATGATTCAGTGTTTGTACGAAATGAACGACACAGAATTGACTACGAGATTCTTGCTGACGAGCGAAACTTCTCTGAGGTAGTTGATAACACATGAACTTCAGAGACGAGATAGCTAACGGATATTTTGAGTGGATGTCCGATATTGTGTGTGGAGATAGGTTTCCCGAAAATGTCTCATACAGGAAGCTTTTGATGTATTTACACTGCACAGAATTCACATTCACCATCCGTAAGGACATAAACAGAGCCGAAGACGGAGTGGCTTTGCGAAGACGTTATACGCTTGCTGAGTACAATGAGGATCTGTCTTTATATTTGGATGGGCCATGCAGTGTACTTGAAATGATGTTGGCTTTAGCAATCAGATGCGAAGAGAGTATCATGGACGATCCTAATTTAGGAGACAGAACTGGTCAGTGGTTCTGGGGCATGATTACAAATCTTGGTCTTGGTGGCATGACGGATGATAGATTCGATAGGCTGGTGACTGATCGAATTATATCCACTTTCCTCAAAAGGAAGTACGAGCCGGACGGAAAAGGCGGCCTGTTTACAATCAGACATTGCAAGCAAGATTTGAGAAGAGTCGAAATATGGTATCAACTCAATTGGTATCTTGACAGTATTATAGGTTAGGGGTGATTAAAATGCTGCATGGCGAGCTGTATGAAAAGGTGTTTAAAACATTATTTCCTCAGTATAATGACAAGGTTGAAGAATACTACCCAAACGGAAGGAACAGTATCCGAGTTCGTTTGACTTTGGGGTATGATGTTATATTTTCGTACGACGAGGAGTCC
>OLPO01000299.1_pt1 | contig 42092 bp, 43 predicted proteins | sample 1672831 | NCBI WGS metagenome assembly OLPO01 (sample SAMEA3136728, study PRJEB25190) | human gut metagenome
AAGGAGGCGGTCAGCAGACCAGGGCCAGCATAGGCCCCTGACAACGGACAGGATCATCCTGCTCACTCCCCACGGAAAGGGGGTGAGAAGATGAAAGTTACCCCTGATGATTACGGGAGGCGCTGCCAGTTTGACCATTTTTGCAAGCTGGTACTGTACCATGAAGCCGTTGACTACTTCCGGGAAAGGAAGCGTCAGCGTGGCTGGGAAACATCCTTTGAAACGCTGCCGCTTTCGGAACTGGACACGCTATGCACGATAGATCAGTACCCCAGCGACAGTTTTATATTTCCGGCCTATGGCTGTGAGCTTCAGATCAGCGACGGGCATTACCCCATCATTTTTTGCCATGAATCCAAGCAAACTGTTATTCTGACTATCAAATCAAACACTAAATTATTTTCTCTCGAAATGAAACAATCCTTTTTTCTCATAAGGTGCAGTGGTAATTTCCCCTACCGTATAACCGGTCGCATTGACAATTTTCCGAATTTCCGATTCTGCCAAAGGCTCTTTTGATAAAATAATCGTTTCGCCCTTAGTGTGACTCGATGAAACTTTTTTCACAGAAAATGCACGACGAATTGCATCGTTGATATGCGCTTCACACATGGCACACGCCATACCGGAAACTTCAACTGTTGTTTGAATCATGATTATTCCTTCTTTCATCCTTGATTTCAAATAGTTTGCACAGTAGCCTTGAGAAATGATTAAATATCACTTACTACCCTCCAACTAAGTGCATAAAAAACAAAATTTTTTCCCACAAATTTTTAACCCGTTTGAACGCTCATCCTATCGAGCACCTTTTTATTTCATAATCTTCATGCAAAAATCGCAGCAATCATCGCCACGTCCCAATGTCATCGTACGTTGCCAAACAAGCTTAGGGTATAGACCGGCATAGCTGATGTCATCGCTGTCGCAAAAACAACGGCACAGCTCAGGGCAGCCGTATTCGATGCAAGTGTCGTGGTACGGACATTTCGTCATGTCAACGCGCCATATCCCGTTGTCGACTTGCAGCTCCTTTGCGGCAAAGCCCGCCGCAGGGCCGAAGACGTGCCGCGTTGATTTGGCAAAAATGGAGGGCACAATAAGGTACACACCCGGAATGTGCAGCGCAGCAGCAAGATATTTGTGTGTCTTCCTTGCTAACTGCTCAACATAGCCATGAACAGTTTGTAGCGCCTCCTCTCTTGGCATAACTTTCTGCAATGTATCATATGCTGCAATGCCCGGTAGAATTTGCTTTTTGAGGTGGTACATCTTTTTCTTGCTCGCACCTGCATTTTCAATCAATAGCACATTCAAACGTGTATCAAAGGCAGTGTTTAGCGCTTTTTCTTGAGCAGAAAAGCGTTGCGCAACAGTTTCCCGAAAAGCTCGGGAAAGATAGGTTTCTTTCATCGTTTCTTCTCACATCCTTTTATCCGCATGTCCGTGTTTTTACATCTCCGGGTATTTGATAAGATCATACAGCTTGCCAAATTCGCCAATATTACGTATTCCGGCAAGCTCCATACCGAGGTGCATATACTTGTCGCACTTGGATTTGGCATCGGTTTCAAGAATCACCGGCACACGAAGACGATTGCCCTCTGAAAAAACGATGTCCATGACCTTTCGCATATAGCCCTGCCCCTGATACCTTTCACGAACACAGACTAGCCCGACGAAGATGTAGGGTTCTTTTTTCTTGTCCATGGAGCTCCGGAGTGATACTCCGCCGCGCTTGATTGCCACGCAAAAGCGCACGAGCCGTTCTAGCGTAGAATTGTGTAACATTCCCACTGCAATAGGATATAGCGTTTTGAAGCCAAGATTTTCTTTCGGAAGCTTGTAAGCGATATAGCCCTCGCCACGTCCGCTGGTGGTGTGCAACAAGCCGCCCTGCAGCATCCCGCGCACATAGGCACAGATATACTCCGCCGTCTTTTCCTGTCCGGAAAAGGCGGCAGTCATTCCCGTCTCTTGTCCGTAGTCATAGTACCCAAAAGCGTGACCGATTTCGTGAATTTCCTTTTCAGTCATAGATTTGACAAGCATGTTGTATCCTCCCTTACAATTTCTTCTTATACCCACAGTCACAGTAAGGCCCACCGGTGGCAAGGGTGTACTTCCGCACAAAATCCGTCACGCCGCTCGCCTCGCTCATGGTATAGTCCAGACGGCACAGTGCGGGGGTCAAGTCGTACAGCCCCAGCTCTTTCATCAACACGCAGATGCCACATTTGGTAAATCGACCCTCGTAGCCAATGCCGTCAGGGTATTCGTAAAACTCCATGTTCCACGAGTAAGGATTACGGTTGGCAGCCTTGCGTGCAGCGGTGGCTTTCATGCCGGTGATGTCTTTTTTGGTGAACTTGCTTTTTCCGCTCCTGCGGCAAAACCATTTCATTGGTGTTGTCATCATGGCATTGGCATAATAGACCGTCAGCCTTTCCACGTCCGGACGCTCCGGCATGGAGAGAATACATGCGCCAATCATGGCACAGTTGACGAGGTTCATTTTGAATCGGTCACCTTTTTCAAACTCCGGCAAACCGGCAATAATTCTTCTGTATTCAAGCTTTGCTTTTTTCATGATTGCTTTTGCCGTGCTCGTACTATAGCCAAACACCGCTGTCAGCTGTTTTCGAAACGATGGCGCAAACAGTGTCCACATGCCCATGGGCATTCCGGTGTATTTCATTGCAAGTACTTCCCGTCATCCTTTCCGGCGCAGAGTTGATTCCTTGCCGGATTGCAGCCCATCACACCCACGCCGTATACTAGAATTTTCATTTAATCACTCCGAATTCAATTCTCACAATCTGCATTTTCATCATTCCATCACCAACTCTTGCAAGAAAGCGGAATAATCTGCTGACGGATGGGTCTTTCAGGTCACTGTAACCCAGCATATAGCCACGGCTGGTGACCCGCAAACGACTGTCCCACCGAGAAAGCTCGTTTCTTGCATCCGAAACCGCAAAATACGCGCCAACGTCCTGAATCTTTGCGCTCTTTAGCCATGTCTTTGCAATCATCTTTACCGCCGTCCGATTGGCTGCGTCAAATACCAGCACGCCGCCGGGGAAGGCGTCTGCCATGGCCTGCACCAACGCCTTGACCTGCTCGGTCAAAAAATAGTAGAACACACCGGAAGCAAAAAAACACCGCACCGCCCGATGCATCGATTTCAGAAAACCATGCCGTATCGTTCAAGTCACAAGAAATATTTTTCTCCCGCTCCCCGGCAGGCAACAGTTCATTGCGCACAGCTATAACATCAGGAAAGTCTACATTGTATATTTTACAGCTGCCATTGTCACAGCCTCTGCCGGTGCTATCCAACCCACAGCCAAGATTAACGACTGCCGCAGTGGAGTGCGCTTTCAAATAATCCCGCACCTCGATGGCAAGGTCGTTCTGTCGCATAGCCACCTCCAGCGAGCCGAAACGTTGCATCAGACTGCGGGAATTTTTCTCCGCCTGAGAAAAATCGTAGTCGATTTCGTCAATCAGTCGAACGGCCGTCTCATCTCGGTAGAGGCTGGGATACAGCTCTGTACACGCTTTCCTGGCAAAAAGTGGAATAATCAGCGTTTCCTGCACCGAGTTCTTCTCAATTTTGTATTTCATGGGAATCTCTCACTTTCTGATAAAGGGCCTTTTTAACATACTATTGTACACAGCGTTAGATGCCAGCATTTTGCAAAAACATCATAATTCCCGCCAGCAACGCTGAAATGACCGCCATGCCAACCGTACCAAAAAGCCACTTCTTTCGTTTATCCTTGGCATTGATATAGGGCTTCAGGTCCTCCGTTCCCGAAATTGTCCATGTGTTTGTGTGTCCGACCCAGAAATCATCGACAAAAAAGCGGTCTATGAGATTCATAACGGAAAGAATCACAAACAGCTGCCAAAAGCCCTGAACGAAGCCCTTTGCGCCGTTCACCGCATAGACGCAGACCAGCACATAGGCGATGTAGCCGGGAACACATACCACTTTGAAAATCAAAGCGCTCCGTTCTATTTTTTTGTGTATTGTAAGCCCCAGCTTTACGCACCTATCTTGAACTTCAGAGCCGTAAAGATGTACCATCCCTACCGCACCCTTGCGGATACCGATGGCGCAAATCAGAATGAGCAGAATACCAAGTCCTATGCCTTCCAAAATCACTTGTAAAATCATAATCTACTTCCTTATCCCAAAGCTACATCCAGCGCCATCATCACGCTGAATCCTACCGCAAAGAACACCGTTCCAAGATTCGAGTGCCGCCCCTGCGACATTTCCGGAATCAACTCCTCTACCACCACATAGAGCATCGCGCCTGCGGCGAAGCTCAGAAGGTATGGTAGAGCAGGAATAATGAACTGTGCGGCGACAATCGTTAGCATAGCGCCGATTGGCTCAACCACACCGGAAAGCACACCGCCGAGAAACGCTCGGCCCTTGCTTTCCCCCTCCGCCCGGAGCGGCATGGAGATGATCGCACCCTCGGGAAAATTCTGAATGGCAATGCCGAGGGACAGCGCCAGTGCGCTTGCCGCGGTAATCTGCGTATTGCCCGAAAGAAAGCCTGCATACACCACGCCGACTGCCATTCCCTCCGGGATGTTATGTAAGGTAACAGCCAGCACCATCATGGTGGTGCGCCCGAGCTTGCTTTTCGGACCCTCGGCCTGTTCACTTCCCACATGAAGATGGGGAATCAAACGGTCAAGCAGGAGCAAAAACAGCACGCCGATCCAAAATCCGATAAAGGCGGGGAGAAATGACAGCTTCCCCATATCCTCCGACTGCTCAATGGCGGGGATCAGCAGGCTCCAGATAGACGCCGCCACCATCACGCCGGCGGCAAAACCGGCAAGGGAACGCTGTATCAAATTACTAAGTGATTTTTTCATAAAAAATACGCAGGACGCACCCAACGTTGTGCCGAGAAAGGGAATCAGTATTCCGAGAAAAGTTTCCATTTATCTCACCGCCTTTGTTTGAATTGTTACTTGTTTCGCCGAAATCCGGCTTCATCCCGATATTCAGGGTGTTCTTTTACATACGGGTCCTGATCGCCACAGATGGTATAGTCGCACCTACAGCCCTCCACACAGGTCGTCGTCCGAACCAGTCTTGCATGGAGCAGCGCCATGGCCGCATAGTCCACATTACACAAGGCAGGCACAATATCCGTAAGACCGTATCTGATAGCAAACGCCGCTACCGGGCACGCTGTAAATTCATAGTAAATAGGCTTTCCCGGTTCATAAGGTGCCACCGTCATCACATAATCGTGCCATTTGTCGCCACCTCTTTTTGCTCGTATGAACGCTCTGTGCATCATTTTTTTCCAGAATGGCTTATTGCAGTTCACAAACCTCAGCTTACGAAAGATTGGCAGAATTAAACTTTCCTCTATCTCTTCAATTTCTTGAAACGACGCAACAGTCTTGCAAACCGTATAATAGCTCATGATTGCGATACAGTCGTAGGTGCCACCCACGCCGTTGTGAAAGTTCTTTTTGCCACCTAAATCGGTACGCCAGTCAGAGAGAAAGTTCGCATACTGCCACTGCACCTGCTCCCATACCGACGCTCTCTCCGCTTTCGGATAATGCAACGCGATTTTTGCAAGGATTTCTTTCTTGCAAGCCTTTGAATATAGAACATGGCAACTTCGGTCGAATGAAAGTGCGTTGTCCTTCATCTAGTTTTCTTCCTCCTCACCATCCGCTTGTGTGTGATAACATCTCAGGCTTGACCGCCTCTTTTCTGCAAACAAACCACGCAATGCCTTTCACCGTTCCCAGCGTTACGGCTGCGTACATGCGCTCCAGACGTTTTTTCAGGCTGGAAGCTGTCTCATAGGGCGGTGTGAAAAACCCTGTCTTTTCATAAACATGCCGGACAAACCAATCCGTCCGCTTATGCTCGCCCATCACATAAAAGCAGCCGCAGAATGTTCCGCCGGGTCTCAAGACCCGGAAAACCTCCCAGTAAGCGGCCTCCTTGTCCGGGAAAGCGTGAAAGCCGTTCAGTGACAAAACGATGTCAAAGGTATCGTCTGCATAGGGAAGCGCACCCACATCGCCCTGCCGGAAGGTTACATTTTTCAGACGCAGGTGCTCCGCCTTTTCCTGTGCCTGCCCCATCATATCCGCCGAGTAATCGAGGCAAGCGATGTCTGCCTCCGGCATAGTCTGATAAACCGGCATGGTCAGAATACCTGTTCCCACCGGCACTTCCAGTAGCTTACCGGAGATATTCTCCGGAATCCTGGACAGCGCTTTTTCCAGATAGTCGTCGTTTTCCGCCTTGTTCATTGCCCACACCAAACGGCACACCGCTTTCCCACTCAGGGTAGAGCAGGTGATCATGCCGTCATAAAAAATGTTTCCGCCCGTCAGTCGGTATGCACCGCGAATGATTTCTTTTCGTTCCATGGTTCTTCCTCCGTGTTTCAATCATCACATGATCGCTTTCGGCCTCATTTCTTCAAAAAATCCACGATCTTCGCAAAATCCTCCTTCGCCTCCTTGAAAATCGGCAGCATGCAATAACAATGCACCATCTTCGGACGAGCGAACACCGTATAGGGGACATTTGCCCGTTTGCAGGCTGCCTCAAAATCCGGCCATGCACCATAGAGCACCTCATCGGCAGAATAGAAGAAATGAATATCACCCACACCGGAATAATCTCCTCGAGAGCCGGAGAGCATATAGTCCGGCACCTTCTCACAGCCATGCCTCATGAACTTCTCCACCGTCACCATAAAGGCATAGTCGATGGAAACGTCACTTTCATTAAGTGTCTGCATCCGCACCTTTTCCGCATCGTTCCACGGCACTTCACCGGGAGATACAGCAACAACGTGCCGTGGCTGCGGTAATGGCTCGGGTTGTGCGTTGTTGTGCGCCGCAATCCCCAAAGCCAACGCACCACCGGAGGAAAATCCACAAGTACTGACATTCCCACCACCGTACAGCTTAATCATTCTGCGGTAGCATTCGTAAACCATATCGTAAGTTTCAGTAATGCAATGCGCCGTACAAAGTGGATAAAATGGGAACCACACATCACAACCGGTATCACGGCAAAGTTTGCGCAAGACAGGCAAATCGCCCTTATCCGGCCCTATTACCATGCCACCGCCATAGAAATAAAGAATGGCCCGTTTTGATGGCCCTGCTTTTTCCCGTACAATTAGGCAAGGACAGTCCTTTACTGAAATCATTTCATAATACGCCTTCCCATCAGTGGGCATAAAAACGCCACGATAGCGATTCTGCTTTTCGATTTCCTTTCGCAGTGCGTCCTCCGGCAAAGCGAACGCTTTTTTCGCGCCTGAAAGCTTATAAGCTGTACGTAGCACGGCTGCAAAAATGCTCATGCTTTATCCCTCATTTCCGTGCTGTGATACACAGCCAGCCTAATTTATTCTCGTGTATCCGTATCTCGCGAAAGCTCGCTTGCTCCAGATATGTCTTCAGCTCGCAATCCTTATAGATGGTCATACCATCAATAATATCCATCCACTTTTTCTCCCAGGCTGTTTTTCCGCTACTTTCATTGCAAATAAGAAAGCAACCGCCGGGCTTCAACACCCGCCGAATCTCATGAAAGCATTGTGGTAGATTCTGCCAAAAGTAAACCGTTTCGAAGGCCGTAACCACATCGAAGCCATCATCTGCAAAGCGCATATTCGCCACATCGTCTTGTAAGATGGTGCATCGCCCCGCTGCAATAGCAACCCGATTGAGCTTTTTCGTTTTCTCGACGCTGACTGCTGAATAATCAATGCCCGTTACTGTGCCACCGGGACTTCTTTTCAGCAACCTTCTGATATTCGCCCCTCCACCACAACCACAGTCCAATACCTTTGCATCCGAAGCAACCTCCAAAAATCGAAGGCCCCACCGTGCCACGGCGCTGTGCCCGATGTTCATCATACTGACCATTATTTTTCCGCCAACGCCCACAGGCTTGCGAGTGTTTTCAAAAAATGTCATCTTATCATTCCTCCTCTTTCACGCATTCGACATAGGTCAACGGAAATGCGGCTTTCAACACGGTACTTTTTCGCACCACCCAGCCATTCTGTCGCAGAAACGACAAATACGCCACGCTTGACCATTTTGCGTGCAATGGAAATCCTGCCACCCTCATACAAAACAGCTTAGCCTCTCCGCATATCGTGTTGCCCTCATGCGTAAAGGTCGGAGCAACGAGCACACCGTCATCCTTTAGCACCCTTCGAATCTCGGCAAGAGCTTTTTTCGGCTGTTGTACGATATGCAGTGCATTAGCAATAATCACCACATCAAACGTCTGCGATGTATAGGGCAAATCAAACATATCCTGCACAGAAAAATTCAACTTTATTGAGCAACTATTCCGCTTTGCCTCGGCAATCATTTGCGCTGAAGCATCTGATGCCTCGATATGCTTTGCTGTGTGAACGATATTCTTTGCAATCATTCCTGTTCCGGTTGCTAGCTCCAAGACCTCCTTGTCATTCACAATCGGTCGAATCAGCTCATACATTTTTTCATAGGCCTTCCTATCCTTACGCATAAAATATTCATAAAATTTCGCATTTCTATCCCAAAAATTCTCATGTCTTTTCATCACTTCACCCTTTCCTTTTCAATAAAAAGAGTCATCCTTATGAAAATGCATGTGGTTAGTCGTCGCTAACTGCAAGGTTTTAGAAAAGCCGCTTCTGCGGCCTTATCGTTTATTACTATTTATTTGAAAGGGATTTTGCCATTTCTATCTTCCCCATATTTTGTTGACACTTGGCGGTTGCGCCACTACGTTATTCCTTTCAAAGCCAACCACTTCGGTATCCTCTGGTCATATTGTATTACCTATTATAGCATTTTGCAAGATTGTTCGATGGTATATCGCCTGCGACACAAAATACTATCATTTACAAATACTGCATATCCTTCAACACACATATGACGCTTCTTGTCATCAACCCCATAGCCTACAAAAAAGGATGGTGCCCACATTCGCAGGTACCATCCTTTTTTATATACTGTTTTTTGTTGCGCACCATCATCAATATTAAAAATGTGATGGTTATGCCATTAAATCACACAAGACATTATAAAGACCGTCTTCCGATAACACACCTCGCTTGAGCGTTTTTGGCAAGCGCCCCTCTTCATCAAGCGCAAAATCGTGCATCCATTCACCATCGAAATAATAGTGACTCAATGTTTGCACTGCCTCTTGCAAAAATGGCGTTTCGAAGGCACTGGCAGGCAGCGTTTCATAGACTAGCAGCACGCGGTCAAAAAGCGCTTCCATTTGCTCGATACGTTTTATGGTGCCGACTATATCGTTTTGCTGTGCCATCACGCTTTACCGGATAAGGCATTTAGTTTCATTTGTAGACGCATCATTTCGGCATCGCCCATGGCGTACGGATCGATGTTGCAAGCACGGCATGCGTTATAAAGCACTTCCACATCAATTTGTTGCACCGGACTGTTTAAGATGGTTTTTGCCAAGCGTTCGATGGCATCGTCATCAATAACATTGCTCGCAACAGTGGTTTCCGTGCCGGCATAGGCGTTGATTTTTTCTTGCAAGCGCATCATATCACCTTCACTTAAGGTCATCGGGTCGACATCAAACATGCTGCAAGCGCCAAAAAGCACATCCGTGGTGATATCGCCGGTGGTGTTTTCCACCAAATAGCGCGCCACTTGATCAAGCGCTTCATCGTTTCCGCTCGCTTGCTGTTCACCACCGCCATTTACCAATACATCGAACTCATTCATCTTTTCTTGCAAACTTTGCAGGTGCGCATCAGTCAATGCATGTGGATTCATCTTGCATGCCATACAAGCGGTGTAAAGCACTTCGGTAGTAATATCGCCGTTGGAGTAGCTTACCAAATACATTGCCAAACGATTCAAGGCTGTATCGTCTATCTCCACCCAGTCGTTGTTTGCTTTTTTCGCTTCATTCACCAGCTGATCCAGTCGAGCTTGCAATCGTTCCAATTCCGGTTCACCAAAAAGAAAGGCATCCAATTGAAGCGCATCACACGCCTTGCAGAATGCTTCAGTGTTGATGTCTTGGTCGGGGCTTGCCATCAAATAATCCGCCAAGCGCATAATCGCTTCATCCATTTCGCTTTCAGTCATACCGGCTTCCGGCATCATCATATTATTTTTATCGGTCATCCGTAAGTTCCTCCCTGTCTAACGACCGGCTGTCGTTATTGCGATTCAAATATTAATTCTATCATACAAAAAGGTGCCTCACAAAACAAGCCTATTAGTGGTGCATCACTATGCACATGCACACAAAAAGCCGGTCATTTTGCCGACCGGCTTATCTTGTATTAGCGGTCTTTTACGACCACATAGTATTCTCTGGTTGGGCCATGCACGCCGGTAACCATAACAGATTCAATGTCACCTGTTGACGAGGGACCACTGACGAAAAGAAAGTAGCTTGGTACCGCGCCCTGTGATGCCATGGCGTCCAGCTCACTTGCCAAATCTGTCAATGTAGCTCTTATGCGACTTTGAAAAATCACGCTAATGTGTGCCACCGGCAATAAGCTAACAATCTTCCCACAGGTATCGCTAGGAAGCTCCAGCACCGTGCCGGTATCTGCCACAGCACGAAACGGAATCGTAATGCCCAACGCCGTGCTTTCAATGATAGCACGTTGCGCTTCGGGATTGGCCTCCTTGTCGTAGCAATAGAGTGGCACACTGTCAAGCAATGCCTTCAAATCAATGCCATCGGCACTTGTATCCTTTGGAACAACCACACGGTTTGGGTCTTCCTTGTCGATAATACCACGCAGAACCTCGCTCAAGGTATCCGTTGTGCATTCAAAATAGGTAAAATCACGCACCTTATCCTGAGATTGCAGCTGTGCACGCAAGCCGGCATCGTCCAAATCACGCAAACGACTGTACTGTGGTCCCTTGCTGTAATCAAAGCCATCCGTAATAGCATGCGGCACCTGCTGACGTCCCAGCGCTTGTGATATGCGTCCAATAAATTGTTCACTTGTCATTTTCTTGTCCTCCCTCATGGGTTGCATCAAACCAATGACGAAATTCACCGCTACGCAACAACGGCAAATTACGGCTTCCGGTCCAATTGCGAACAATTGGTAAATTGGCGCGTTCGCTTAAATGGTCGTCATCCAATGTAAACCGTGCGATGGTTTTCATCAATGGCTTGCCCACTGCCGTTGCCGCCGTATAGAAGCTATGGTGGCCCAACATCTGCCCGGCCATACCAAAGACAGCATGCTCCGTCTTACTTTGCAAAGCGGTTTCTTCAACAATTTCTTGACGTTCCGCCAAAATCAACTCATGCAACGGAATCTTTACCGGGCATACTTCTGCACAAGCCCCACAAAGCGTACAAGCATAAGGCAAATCCTTGGTGTACCCATCAAAGCCGTTCAACAGCGGGCTATATACAATTCCCATAGGCCCTTGGTAACAGGTTCCATACCCATGCCCTGTAATATGACGAAATACCGGACAAATATTTTGACAGGTCCCGCAGCGCACACAACGCAGCATCTTTTTGTAGCGGCTTCCCAAAATTTTGGAACGCCCATTATCAATGATGATAATATGCACTTCCTTCGGCCCATCCTGTGCCGCTTCACCACGCGGTTTATTGCTGAATGACATATAACTGGAAATCGCCGTGCCCACCGCGCTACGGACAAAAATTTGCATGATGGCGTCAAACGCCTGCATGCTCGGCAACAGGCGCTCCATCCCCATCAATACAATCTGCGTTTCCGGCAAGCTTGTTACCATGCGTCCGTTTCCTTCGTTGGTAATAATGCTGGTTGATCCTGTACTTGCAATTGCAAAGTTGCATCCGGTAATCCCCACATCCGCTGCCCAAAATTTTTGGCGCAAGGTTTCACGAGCAAAGAGGGTCATTTCATGGGCTTCCATTGCACCTGTATAGCCCTTGTCCACAAAAAGGTCATAGGTTGCTTTGATATCCATATGCATCCCGGGCATAATCAAATGGGATGGGTGATTCCAATTATCCAGCTGAATCATGTACTCACCAAGGTCTGTTTCATTAACCTCAATGCCGTCCTTTAGCAGTGTATTGTTGCAATCAATTTCCTCACTGACCATGCTCTTGGACTTTACCACACTTTTGGCATTTTTAGCATGGCAAATGTCTAGCATGATACGCTGTGCGTCCGCTGCCGTATCGGCAAAATGCACGATATTCCCATTTGCTGTCGTATTTTGCACGAATTGCTGTAAATAATAGTCTAAATGGTTCAGCACATCATCACGAATCGCTGCCGCCTGTGTACGATACGCTTCCCATTCATCCACCATGGCATGCTGGGCTTCTCTACGTGCATTAAAATTGGCTTGTGCGGCGCAAGTAGCCTTTCGTGCAAAATCATTGCCCAAGCATTTTTGCACATGATCGTTCATTTTACTATTGGCGTCAAATAACAAACTCATACTACCACTCCCAAATACAGAAAAGGCGAATACAAAGCATTCGCCTTTTTTTCAATCGTTATTGTGCTTTGCTATTATTACGTAAATTTTCTACCTTGGCCGGTGTTTTGTCAAATTGCGACAGTCCAAAGCCAAGAAGACTCATCAATGCCACGGTATAAATCGATTGGCCGAAAAGACGCCACTCCGGTATCAAGAATTGTACCACTAAAAAAGTTACCATTCCCAAAACAAACGTTAACCATCCGGAAGAACGTTTTACCGTCTTCGGAAACAAAAACATCGCCGTTATGAGCACCGCATAGGGTGCAAACAATGTCAAGGCACTCATCAGTGCACTCAGGATATTTGAAACCTGCGTTGCCGCCAAATAAGCAACGACAATCACCGACAAACAAACCCCACGAGAAATGGTCAAACGCTTTTGACGACTGACACCGGTGTAAAAGTATTTGAAGATAATATCTTCGCTAACCATCGTGCTAACACCCATCATGAGCCCTGTTGCAGTCGATACATCCGCTGCCCAAAGCCCTGCCAATAAGATCCCGGCAACCCAGCTTGGAAGCTCCATTACCACTGATGGCAATGCCAGCGCCGACGATTCCAGCCCCGGGAAATACGCTGCAGCTACAATTCCAAACACCGCGCTCATAAAGCCCGCCGGAATCATCAGTAAACCTGCAAAAATCGCACCCTTCTTGGCATCAAGCGGAGAACGTGCCGCAATGATATTTTGAATAACACCGCCATTTGGCACTGCATCAACAATCATCGTTACAAACCATGCCAAAATCGCAGCCGGTCCCATCCCGCTCACAAGACTGTACCAATGACTACCATCGCCGCTCAGCCCCGCAGGTAGCGCAGCATTGATGGTTTCAAAGCCGCCAAAATGAGAAACCGTTGCAACCAAGCCGATTATTAAACCGACATAAATCACCGCTATATTAACAACATTACTCACACTGGCTGCCGTTAATCCACCAACGAATGAAATCAGCCCAAACATTACCGCCGAAATAACAATCCCCAGCTTCATGGTAAATACGTCCGGCATCAATGCCGTTAAAATCGCACCACCTGCGATAATTTGCAACGCAATAATAACCGTATTAATAATTACTTGAATGCCGGTACTTACCAATGAAAATTTGCTGCCAAAAACTGCCTCCAGCATTTTGTTGATGGTATCAAAACCACAACCGCGAATATGCGTAGCCAGCCCGAAGCCAACAATAATTGCCCCGGCAGCCCATGCCACATCATACCATCCGGCACTCATCCCCGTGGTATACGCATTCTGCGCAATACCAACTGTAGACGAGCCACCTACAGCAATGCCTGCAATCATAACCCCAACCAATGGCCAGGAAAGCTGTTTATTCGCCAACAAAAACGCCTCCGCTGAACTGTTACGGCGAAACATTGCCGATGCCCACGCAACAAACAACAGCAAAAACATATAAACAGCCACAATAATCAGTGCAATATTCATCCCGCCTTCACCATCCTTCCAAACTGCATTTCCTACTATTCCTACGGAACAAAAATGGAATGAATTTTTGCACGTCCTATTCTAATACATATTTTTTCACATTTCCACAATAAATTGTATTTTTATTCACCATTTTCTATGTTTCTTCGATTTATATGCATCATTTTATATAAAAAAACAGCCGTCGTTCTCTGACGACGACTGTATATCACTTGTTAAATCATTAATGTGCAATCAATACCGGAACTTCGGCATTGGCAAGAACATTCTTTGCCACACTCCCTACAAAGAAGCGACGCAATGCGGATCCTAAGCCTTGTGAGCCCATGACAATGAGGTCAACACCCATGCTTTCCGCTTCTGACAAGATGCTTTTGGCAATACAACCAACTACCACCTTGGTTTCAACACCTTCCGGCAAGCTTTCAACGCGACGTGCGAGATATTTTTCCGCTTCCCCGCACTCTTTACGTACGCTTGCATTGATTACAGCAGGATTGCCCATTGCACAATCAAAGTCCGGATCACTGACGATATAAAGCAAGGTTATTTTTGATTGAAAGGCTTCTTGTAAACGCAACGCTTCGTTTAACGCGCGTTCGGAGCATTCAGAGCCATCAATTGGTACCAAAATATGTTTGTATCCTTCCATGATTTGTCACACCCTTCAGTTGTCGTTTTATTACCATTATTATAACGCACTTCTATGAAATTTACCACCTTGTTTACTTTTGAGGTAAACGCTCAGTTGTTGCTACCCACAAAAAAGCACCAACGCCGGTTGACGTTGGTGCTTTGATTTTACAATCTGCTTTTGAAATCCTCATACCCAAATTCGCGTATGGCGTTAAACGTTGTGAACGCATCACCCGAATAAATATTCGGAAGCGGCATGCCATTAAAGGTGTTGGTTTTCACCATGGTATACAGCGCCATATCATTAAAAATAAGCTTATCGCCAATTTTTAACGGTGCCTTGAAGGAGTAGTCGCCAATAACGTCACCTGCCAGACAGGTTGGACCGCCAAGGCGATAGGTGTAATCAAATTCACCGGCTTCACCACTTCCTTCGAGCGGTGGTCGATATGGCATTTCAATCACATCCGGCATATGACAAGCAGCTGATGTATCCAGCACAGCAATGTCCATCTCATTGTGGAGCAAATCCACAACACTGGTCACCATGTAACCGGCATTCAACACCACTGCTTCACCCGGTTCAAGATACACTTCAAGGTTGTAGGTTTCACGCAAGCGACGCACCGTTTCAATCAAGGTTTCTACATCATAATCAATGCGGGTGATGTGATGACCACCACCAAGGTTGAGCCATTTCATCTTGTGAAGGATATCGCCAAAATCACGTTCCACTACTTCCAAGGTTTCTACAAGGGCATCCACATTTTGTTCACACAGGGTATGGAAATGAAGCCCATCAATACCGCTAAGGTCTTTGCCTTCCAAATCCGCACGCAAAATGCCGAAGCGAGAGCCCGGGGTGCATGGGTCGTATAATGCGCCATCTTGTGTAGAATGGGCTGGATTAATACGCAATCCGCAGCTTTTGCCGGCGTTCAAAGCACGTTCACGAAAATGTTCCCATTGTGCATAACTATTGAACACCAAATGGTCGGCATACTCCAGCAGCTCATCAAACCAATGGTCTTGATAAGCCGGACAAAAGACATGGGTTTCGCCACCCATTTCTTCGTGTCCCAATCGCGCTTCATACAAGCCACTGGCAGTAGAGCCACACAAATATTCGCGAATCTGCGGATAGACCTGATACACACTGAAGGCCTTTTGCGCCAATAAAATTTTCGCGCCACTTTCTTGCATCACATACTGCAAAATTTGCAAGTTGGTGTCGAGAATTTCTTCATCGATGACAAAATAAGGAGTTTGTACCTCCGGCAATACCGGCCATGCCATCTTAGTCTACCAATACTGGATCGTGTTCTTCAATCCATGGCAAGCCCCACTTATTGAGTGCTTCCATGAATGGATCCGGATCAAATTCTTCGATGTTTTTAACGCCAGGGCCCTTCCAGGTACCGTTCATTAAGAGCATTGCACCAATCATTGCCGGTACACCGGTGGTGTAGCTAACCGCTTGGCTGCCAACTTCTTTGTAGCATTCTTGGTGATCGCATACGTTGTAAAGTTGATAGGTCTTGTCCTTGCCATCCTTCTTACCACGGAAAATGCAGCCAATGTTGGTCTTACCAACGGTGCGTGGACCGAGGCTTGCAGGGTCAGGCAATACAGCCTTCAAGAATTGCAATGGAACAATTTGCTTGCCTTCGTAGTCGATTGGTTCGATAGAAGTCATGCCAACGTTTTCTAAGCACTTGAGGTGGGTGAGGTAGCTTTCGCCAAAGGTCATGAAGAAACGAATACGCTTAATCCCAGGGATATTGAGTGCAAGGGATTCGATTTCTTCGTGATGGAGAAGATACATATCCTTCACGCCAACTTGTGGAAAATCATATACACGCTTGATTTCCATTGGTTCGGTTTCTACCCAATGGCCATCTTCCCAATAGCTGCCCTTTGCTGCTACTTCACGGATATTGATTTCAGGGTTGAAGTTGGTAGCAAATGGATACCCATGGTCGCCACCGTTGCAGTCCAAAATATCGATATAGTTAATTTCGTCAAATTCATGCTTCAAGGCATACGCAGCAAATACGCTGGTTACCCCTGGGTCAAAGCCGCTACCGAGAAGAGCGGTAATGCCTGCTTCTTCAAAACGTTCGCGGTAAGCCCATTGCCATTTATATTCAAACTTAGCAGTGTCTTCCGGTTCATAGTTAGCAGTATCGACATAATTGGTCTTGGTCGCCAGGCAGGCATCCATGATGGTCAAATCTTGATAAGGAAGTGCAAGGTTAACAACAACATCCGGCTTAAATTCGTTAATGAGGGCAATGATATCTTCGGTTTTGTCAGCGTCCAAGGCTGCAGTATAGAGCTTGGTTTTGCCGCCGGCAAGTTTTTCTACGAGAGCATCGCACTTACTCTTTGTACGACTCGCAATCATTACTTCTTCAAATACTTCACTGTTCTGACACATTTTGTGGATTGCTACTGAAGCAACACCACCACAACCAATTACTAAAGCTTTTCCCAATGTAATACCTCCTTAAAATACTTTGAAACTTATACTGTCAGTTTACCTTATTTTACATAAGCAAGCAACATTTCCCTTAACACCTTACATGCTACAGCGGTGGAAACACCGGAAGTATCGTAAGGTGGAGAGAGCTCGTTAATGTCAAAGCCAACCACGTTGAGTGCTTCAAGTGCAAGCAAGGCTTCTTCTAAATCCGGGAAGAAAATCCCACCGGCTTCCGGTGTCCCGGTGCCACTAAAGAGTGAGGGATCAAGAACATCCAAATCCACGGTTACATAAACCGGCACCTCACTGTTTAAACCAAGCACCACATCCAATACATCCTTTACATTGAAAGGATGAAAATCTGTGTGTGCAAAGGCAAAGTCAAATTCGGCACGTTCCCCGCTGCGAATCCCAAATTGGTGAATATGACCATCACCGACAAGGTCCCAGCAACGACGAAGGACAGAAGCATGTGAAAGCTGCTCTCCAAGATACGCTTCACGCAAATCTGCATGGGCATCAAAATGAATGATGTGCAAATTCGGATATTTCTTCACCATTGCACGCACAGCACCCAAGGTCACCAAATGCTCGCCACCTAACATGACCGGCATCTTATCCGCCACCAAGATTTCTTGGGTGCGTGCTTCAATCATATCAAGCACAGCCTTTGGATTCCCAAAGGGGAAATACAAATCACCGCTGTCAAATACACTGATATCTTCTAGGTCACGATTTTGATACGGGCTATAGGTTTCAATCCCATCACTTTCGCCACGAATGGCTGACGGGCCAAATCGAGTTCCCGGGCGGAAAGAAGTGGTACCGTCAAACGGCGCCCCAAAAATTACCGCACGCGCATCCTCAAAATTGCTTTCACAAGCAATAAAGGTTTGGACATTTTTATTCATCCTCGACCTCCGGTTCAACATTTTCTAAAAGGTCTTGCACATAGTTCGGCAAATAAAAACTGCCATGGTGCAAGTTGGTGTTATAATAACGCGTTTTCAAACCGCGTGCATTCCAACGCTTGGCATCCATATCCTTCACCGGATGATACTTTTTGGATGCAAAACCAAAGAGCCAATGCCCGGATGGATAAGTTGGAATGTGTGCTTGATACACGCGTGCCAAATTGAAGCTATCAACAATGCGCTTGTGCGCACGTTGCATCGCACGTGCATCCTCTTCATAGAAAGGACTTTCATGCTGATTAACCATGATACCATCATCATGGAGCGCTTTAAAGCAATTGCCATAAAACTCCTTGGTGAATAGCCCTTCCCCCGGACCAAATGGGTCGGTGGAGTCTACAATAATGAGGTCATATTCATTTTCGCACTTGCGGACATACTTAAGGCCGTCTTGAATATGAATATGCACACGCGGATCATCAAAGCCACAAGCGGTCTTTGGCAACCATTCGTGGCACACATCAATGACGCGACCATCGATTTCACACAAATCAATATGCTCAACTTCCGGATAACGAATAAGTTCACGCAGGCATCCGCCATCACCGGCACCGATTACGAGAATCTTCTTTGGGTTTGGGTGCACTGCCATTGGTACATGCACAATCATTTCATGATAGATAAATTCATCCTTTTCGGTAAGCATCATAAATCCATCAAGGGTCAAAAAACGACCGAATTCCTTGCTTTCAAACACATCAATACGTTGAAAATCACTTTGTTCGGTATATAATTGACGATCAAATTTAATAGAAAACTTAACGTCTTTTGAATGGGCTTCTGAATACCAAAGTTCCATAAATTGCCTCCTTTAGTCATCAATGACATTGAGTCTGTTGACACCCATATCTTCAGGCCCCAACATAGTGCAGCCCTTTTGCTTCGCATAGCGGATATATTCAATGATTTCCTTAGTGACCAATTCACCCGGAGACAAAATCGGAATCCCCGGTGGATAAATCATTACAAATTCCGAACAAATATAGCCTTCGCAATCTTCTAGCAGCAAAGACTTTTTCGGCGCATAAAACGCCTTATGCGGTGTCATCTTAACAATTGGATTAATGTATTCCTGTTCAAACATATTAACCGCCGGTTTCTTGAAGCGGCGGCGAATTTCTTGCAGAGCACTTACCAAGCGCTCAATATCTGCCGGACGATCACCAATAGAAATATAGGCAAGGAAATTTCCCAAATCCCCCAATTCCGCTTGAATATCGTATTCATCACGCAAAAGGTCGTACACTTCAATCCCGGCTAACCCCAAAGCTAACGTATTCACCGAAAGCTTTGTACGGTCAAAATCGTAAACACTGTCCCCATCAATAAGGTCATAGCCATAGGCCCAATAGTCACCGATAGCGTTAATTTCACGACGGGCATATTCTGCCATATCAAGCACGCGCGCAAAGGTTTCTGCGCCACGCAACGCCAAATTGCGACGTGAAATATCAAGACTACTCATTAACAAATAGGAACCGCTGGTTGTTTGTGTAAGGTTAATAATCTGACGCACATAATCTGCATTCATGTTTGGTCCCAACAGCAAAAATGAACTTTGGGTCAATGAACCGCCACTCTTGTGCATACTTACCGCTGCCATATCGGCGCCTACATGCATCGCTGCCTTAGGAAGACCCTCCCCAAAATAGAAATGCGTGCCGTGGGCTTCGTCAGCCAACACCTTCATGCCATGAGAATGGGCAATATCCACAATAGCCTCTAAATTAGAGCAAATCCCGTAATACGTTGGGTTATTAACAAGCACCGCCTTGACATCCGGATGCGCTTCGATGGTGTTCTTTACATCCTCCACCTTCATCCCCAGTGAAATGCCCAAACGTTGGTCCATCTGTGGGTTGATATAAATCGGTTCAGCATCCACCAACACCAATGCGTTGATGACACTTCTGTGCACATTACGCGGTAAAATAATCTTGTCCCCCGGTGCTACCACGGAGAGAATCATTGCCTGCACCGCTGATGTGGTGCCCCCGACCATTAAAAAAGCCGCCTTCGCTCCAAAAGCATCGGCGGCCAGCATTTCTGCCTCACGAATAACACTAATCGGATGGCAGAGATTGTCGAGACATTTCATCGAGTTAACATCGATGGAAACACAGGCTTCTCCAAGGAAAGCAGCGAGTTCTTTATTGCCTTTGCCGCGTTTGTGACCAGGTACATCAAAAGGAACGATTCGTTGGCTCTTAAAATCTTCAAGCGCATCCAAAATTGGCATTCGGTCCTGATTCACCTTGTCTCCACTTCCTTTCTTAATACACGTTGCAGCCGTTAAAGATTTCAATCATCTCGCGACGCAAGTTTTGCGTGATTTCGAGACGCTTTTGAGGCAACAACTCGTAAGCATCTGTATTAAACAAGTAGTTCTGTATGTCTATTTCCTTTATAAGCATTTTTGTGTGATAAATATTTGCCTGATAAACATTGATGTCCACAGCATCGTATCGTTTCAATGTCGCAGCATCGATATAATTCTGTATGGATGACATGCGATTGTCATTGAACACCTTTCGGCCATTGACATCACGTGTAAAGCCACGCACACGATAATCCATCGTGATAATATCGGAATCAAAGCTTCCAATCAAATAATCCAACGTTTGCAAAGGAGAAATCTCCCCACACGTTGCCACATCAATATCCACACGGAAAGTGGCAATGGCATTTTCCGGATGATACTCCGGATAGGTATGCACCGTTACATGACTCTTATCCAAATGCCCGACAATGGTATCACTTTGTACAGACGGCACCATGGAATTTTCAGCAATCAAGAGCGTTACGCTGGCCCCTTGCGGGTCATAGTCCTGATGGGCAATGTTAAGCACATTGGCGCCAATCATCTCAGTAACATTGACAAGAATATCCGTCAAGCGTTCTGAATTATACTGCTCGTCGATATAAGACACGTAGTCTCGCTGTTCACGTAAGGTGCGTGCATAGCAAACGTCAAAAATATTAAAACTCAGAGATTTTGTTAAGTTGTTAAACCCATACAAACGGATCTTGTCGCTCATTTTTCTACACGCGCCCCCAATTCTTCAGAACGGTCTAAATAGACCTCATCCCTATGTTTTAAGCCTAACAAGGCATTTTAAGTATATCAATAATCACCTGAATCGTCAATGACACGATAGGAACCCATTTGTTTAACATTCATGCGCTCAAAACTTTACATCATACACGATATGAATAACAACTCATTCGTAATTTTCAATTTATTTTATATCCCACCTTGTTTCTCATTTACTTCACTGATATAATCGAACTTGAGAAGAACTATTAAACAGGCCGTTACGACCGCTATTCAAACGGCTTTGTTTTAGGAAAATGAAAGGGGAATGATTATATGGCACAACATGAAAACACTCAACATGAAGAACATTCTAAAAAGGAAAAGGTTATAGAAACCGTTCGCAAATCAAAGCTCACTGTTAAGAGATTCCGTGAACCTCAAAACAAATCAGCACTCAAGCACGCCGCTAACATCTTAAAGCATGACGTGATTGGTTTCTTTGCAGAAGTCTCCAATATTCTTCATCAAACAGAAGGGATACAAGCTTATTCCAATTGCAAGACCAACCCTACCTGCTCTGATGCCATCGAAGAATATCGTGTGCACATTCCTCCAATGTATGACGAAGTGCTCACCGATGAGCCACTCAAACCAACCCCTGGGGCTGCAACCGTAGATGCACTTGCAAGCATGGCACGTGCTACCGGTGATATCTTATCTGACGTTGGCAGCATGGAAACCTATGCACACCGTCATGCAAGCTATCCACTTGATCCTACCAAGTTTGACCCTAATCGTCCAAAATCCCAACTCTTTAGAGATCGCGAAGCTGTTATTCGCAATCAAGTCGAAATTGTTGAAATTCCGGATGAAGACCAAAAGTAACTTCTACACAGCATCGGCACATGCCGATGCTTTTTTTGAACCTATCAATTATGTGCGCCTCCTGTCAAACACCTTCAATCATTTCCCATGCAACCACGCCAAGCCGATGCACACTTTCCAATAAAAAAGACACCTCCGCTAACGAAGGTGTCTTTTCTTTATAGGTATGAATTATTTGCTTTTAGCTTCTTTGATTGCTGCAGTCAAAGCAGGAACAACTTCAAAGAGGTCGCCTACAATGCCATAGGAAGCAATTTCGAAGATAGGTGCTTCAGGGTCGTTGTTAATAGCAATGATGGTGCCGGAGTTTTCCATACCAACCAAGTGTTGGATTGCACCGCTGATACCTACTGCAACGTAGATGTCAGGGCTAACGGTCTTACCGGTTTGACCTACTTGGCGGGATACAGGCATCCAACCAGCGTCAACGGTCTTACGGCTACCAGCAACAACGCCACCAAGTGCATCAGCGAGGTCTTCAAGAAGCTTGAAGTTTTCGCCCTTACCGAGGCCACGGCCACCAGCAACGATGATGTTAGCGTCTTCAATGCGAACAGCGCCTTCTTCAACAGTTTGAACGAATTCGATAAATTTGGTACGAAGTGCATCTTCGTTGATGTCAATCTTTTCGCTGATTACAGGAACCTTGCGACCTTCTTGACGTTCGCCCTTCTTGAATACTGCAGGACGTACAGTACCCATTTGTGGACGGGTGTTAGGGCAGTAAATGTGACCCATGAGGTTCCCGCCGAGTGCAGGACGAATCCAGGTTACAACGCCTTCTTTATCGATTTCGAGCTCGGTGCAGTCAGCGGTCAAACCGGTGCCCATGTTGCAAGCAACTTTAGGACCGAGGTCACGACCATTGAAGGTTGCACCAAAGAGAATTGCGGATGGTTTATGCTTGTTAATCAATTTGATTACAGCTTCGGAGTAAGCTTCAGTGCCGTAATGAGCGAAAGCAGGACCTTCAACGGAAACAACCTTGTCTGCACCGTAAGCAGCAGCTTCTTCGATGCACTTCTTGTTGTCACCACCGAGAATCATTGCCCAAACTTCTTGACCACATTCGCCGGCAAGACGCTTAGCTTCATTCAAAAGTTCGAGGCCTACATTTTTAGGTTCACCATTTTCCTGTTCAATGAAGACCCACAGGTTTTTATATTCTTTCAAATCCATGTTATATAGCCTCCCCTTAGATTAAGTTGTTTTCGGTCAACTTGGCCATAAGGTTCGCAACAGATTCTTTTGCGTCCTTACCGGTTACGTCTTCACCACGAGTACGGCTTTTTGGTGGGTGAGCGCTACGAACGTTGGTTGGGGAACCCTTCAAGCCGATTTTGCTACGGTCGAGAGCTTCGCCAAGAGCGTCAGCGTTAATCCATTCGATTTTAGCACGCTTAGCAGCGATTTTACCGCGAACACTACCACGACGTGGCTTGTTGATTTCTTTGGTAACTGCAAGCAATGCAGGCAACTTGGTTTCGAGAACTTCGTAGCCCATTTCGTGGGAACGGTTGATGACAATCTTGTCGCCATTCAACTTCGCACCGATAACATAGGTTACTTGTGGCCAGCCAAGGTGTTCAGCCAATTCAGGACCTACCTGACCGGTGTCACCGTCTACTGCCATGATACCGCAAATGATGAGGTCAAACTTTTTGTTAAGCTTAGCTTCAAGATGTTGAATGGTTACTGCGAGAGAGTAACTGGTTGCATAAGTATCTGCACCACCAAATGCGCGGTCAGTCAACAAGAAAGCTTCATCGCAGCCCATGCTCAAGCATTCGCGAAGAGCTTCTTCTGCTGGAGGAGGCCCCATGGACAATAAGGTGATTACGGAATCTGGATTTTCTTCTTTCAACTTAACAGCAGTTTCAACTGCATTTAAGTCTGCTGGGTTAACAATACTTGGAACCCCTTTACGAATAAGGGTATTGGTTACTGGATCGACCTTAATTTCGGAGGTATCCGGAACCTGTTTAACACATACTAAGATATTCATAGTTCACTGCTCCTCTTTCTTCGTTATTTTTGTAATTAACGAGTTTCGTGCTCAATTAGCCTTCTTTGGACAAGAAGCCTCTGCCTTCGATTGGGTAGTTCCAGTCATAACCAGGGCGACGTTCATTGAGACGTTCGCAAACCAAACGGCAGTTACCACATTCAAGGCAACCAACGTGGTCAAAGGTCATGATGTCATTCAATTCATCCCATTTGTAACGTTCGGCAGGGCAGCTATAGGTGCAAGCACGATGAGTGCAGGTACGGCAAGCTTCTTTATCAATAACGATATGTGCGTTTTCGTCATCACTGTCGAAACGGTTGGCCGCAAGGCGGTCATCCATGTTCAATTTTTTCATCATAATGATAAAACCCCCTTGATTGCATCTTTTGCTACGCTGAACAATTTAATCTTTGGCATGCCATGCTTAATGGTCTTGCCTACGGATTCAACGGCACTACCGTCAACCTTGTACATACTTTGGAGAGCGCCGATAGCGAGTTCAGGATAAGTAGTAAAGAGATGTTCAGAGTTAGCCATGTAATGATGTGCTTTTTTAAGAGTCTTGAAGTCATCCAAAACGTTGTGTTCAAGACGTGCAGTGTACATGCTGAGGAAATCCTTGGTGAATACGCCCTTAGCAAGCGCTTCTTCAGCAGTTTCAGCTGCAGCAATACCACTCATGATTGCATAGTCCATACCGCGAACAGTGTAACCACGATTCATGCAAAGACCAGCTGCATCACCGGTAACGAGGATGCCGTCGCCGCAGAATTCGGAGAATGCATCGTAGCCACCTTCAGGAATCAAGTGGGCAGTATATTCAACGAGTTCACCACCATCGATGTACTTACCGATGATTGGATGTTCTTTTAATGCTTCCATAGCGTCTGGCAAATGGAGGCCGTTTTCTTTCCAGGTCTTGGAATCTTGTACAAGACCGATGGAAATGGTGTCTTTGTTGGTGTACATGAAGAGACCACCAAAGATGCCTTGGTTTGCGGAACCCATACCGAGGAGTGCAGCACCCTTGGAGCTATCGGTGTTGAAGCGTTGGTTGATAACGTCTTCTTTCAAGCGAATAACGGACTTGACACCAACAGCAACGTTTTCAAGACGGATTGGATCGATAACGCCTGCACGTTCAGCAACGATAGCGTTAACACCTTCTGCATCGATAACGAGATCGCATTCGAGTTTTTCTTCGCCAACGGTTACGCCGCATACACGACCATCCTTGCGGATAAGACCGGTAACGCAAGCACCGCCGATAACGAGACCACCGGCTTCTTCAACTTTGCCAGCAAGCCATTTGTCGAAACGAGCACGCAATACACTGTAGGATTGGTTCCCGAGTGCATTGGTAGTGGTGTCTACAACAACTGCATCTTCATCATTCATCATCATCAAGAGTTCTTGATTGATTTCGCGTTCGAGTGGAGCGTCCTTCCATTCGTCGCCCATGAGCTTATCAAGCGCATAGGTGTAGATACGACCACCAGATACATTCTTCGCACCGCTGAATGGTGCTTTTTCCAAAACGAGGACTTTGCGGCCTGCTTTGGAGAGACGATATGCCGCAGATAAACCTGCTAAGCCACCGCCGATGACGATCACTTCAAATCTTTCTTCTGACATGTTTCTCCCACCTCATTTAATATTGAGATTAAACAACTCATACCTTTTGGCGTCCTTACGCCGAGCACTGTTAATTGTAAGCATTATTATTGTTACAATCCGCTTTGTTTCATCTTACAATTATTTTCAGATAATTTCAAAGGTTTTCTGCACGCTAAGGACGATTTCAATTGTTCTTCCTTTTTATTATTATAAACATTCATGATTGCGTCAAGTGGATATTTTAACGTCCAGATACATAAGAGAAATAATTCACAGCGGTTTTTCATGCAAATCCAGTCAATATCTAACTATATCCGTAAATAAATCGCACGAATAATAGTCCTTATTTTCTTTCAATTCAGTAAAACAACACTATTCAGTCTGAATATGTCAGCTTTAGATAGCCTTCAAACGGGCTTCATTGACAGTGATTGGTTGACCAATTACCATCCATAACCGATGTTTAATTGAGTCATTATGTGACCGTTATCGTTCCCGTATTTTTTGTAAAAATTACACATTTGTGATAATAACGATTTTTATATCAAGGACTGGGGGACTTGCAATTTTTGCTTGTAAGGTTTTTCGTACCGGCTTTAATGTTCTTTATAGAAATAACGTTTTCCTCTTGCTTATTGTTATTTACTACTCATCCATTCCCATTCATAGTATAATATTTGAAATCTTAATATTCAGGACATGTGAAAGGAGATTATTTAATGGCAAAAAGAGTGTTAATTGTTGGTGGCGTGGCCGGCGGTGCTTCTTGTGCGGCTCGTCTTCGTCGTTTAGATGAAAAAGTAGAAATTGTCATGTTTGAACGTGGAGCGCATATTTCCTTCGCAAACTGTGGTTTACCATATTATGTTGGTGGAGAAATAAAAAAGCGCGATGCCTTGTTGGTTCAAAGCGTTGAAAAAATGAAATCATGGTTTAATATTGATACGTATGTCCAAACCGAAGTCGTAGGCATTGATGCCGCAAAAAAATTTGTTACTGTGACCGATTTCACCACCGGCGAGTCCAGAAACGAACCATATGATGTGCTTGTGCTTTCGCCGGGCGCTGCGCCTTATGTGCCTGCTTTAGAAGGATTGGAAGCGGCAAAGGACCGCCTCTTTACTGTTCGCAATGTCAATGATGTGGATCATTTGAAGGGCTTTATTGATGCGAAGAAACCCCAAACCGCTGTCATTGCAGGTGGCGGCTATATCGGCCTTGAAATGGCTGAAAACCTTGTGCGTTTAGGTATCAAGGTTCATTTGGTGCAACGTCCTAACCAGCTCATGAAATCACTCGATATCGAAATGACTGCCCCGCTCGTTGACGAGCTACGCGCACACGGTGTTGAAATCTACTTGAGCAATGCTTTGGATGGCTTTGAAAACGATGGTAAAACCGTGCGTCTCAAGGACGGCACTGTTATTGACGCCGACTTTACCATTCTTGCAATTGGCGTGCGCCCTGATAGCAAGCTTGCGAAGGATGCCGGATTTGCAACCACCGACCGTGGCGCCATTATTGTCGATGATCAGTTCCGTGTAGCCGGTGCAGACGATGTTTACGCCATCGGAGATGCCATCCAGGTTAAGGATTACATCTTTGGCAAAGACACCTATGTGCCATTGGCCGGGCCTGCAAACCGCATGGGCCGTATGGTGGCGGATATTATCTGTGGTCAAGATAAGCACTACAAGGGTACCCTTTCAAGCTCAGTTTGCCGCGTATTTGATACAACCTGTGCAGCTACCGGCAAAAACGTTCGCCAATTAAATGAGATGGGTATCGGCGATTACCAATGCATCCATCTTTATCCGGCCAACCATGCCACCTATTATCCGGGAGCTTCTCAAATGTGCCTCAAGGTCATTTACGCAAAAGTAGACGGAAAGCTCTATGGTGCGCAAGCAGTCGGCCGTGGCGCCGGTATTGAAAAGACCATCGATGTGATTGCAACTGCCATTCGTGGCAATCTCAGCGTGTATGATTTGCAAGACCTCGAGCTTTGCTATGCCCCACCGTTTGGTACTGCCAAGGCGCCGGTGAATTTTGCCGGTTACATTGCTGAAAATATTGCCAACGGTGAAAACTATTTGACAGACATGGATGTCTTAGATGCGCTTGTTGCCGATGGTGCTGTCTTGCTTGACGTACGTACCGACAGAGAAATCCAAAAGGTGCCTATGCCTGCCACTCATCATATTCCAATCAATGTCCTTCGCGATCGCATCAATGAACTACCAAAGGACCAACCGATTTATATTACCTGCATGATTGGTTTACGCGGACATATTGCTTGCCGTATGCTTCAAGCACATGGTTACACTGCTATTAACGTTGCCGGTGGCGCAAAGCTCTACCATCAATTCAGACACAATTAACTTTTTGCAATATCCCTTCATTTTCACTTTTTTATGATGGGGGTGGGCATTCGTCCAAATAGGTGTTATACTTGAACCATAGCACTGGGGGCGTCCGCACGGACTGAGAGTGAACTCCTTGAACCTGATCTGGCTCACACCAGCGTAGGAAAGTGATTGTACTACAAAATAAACGCCTGTGCGACATAGCGCACAGGCATTTTTATTTTAGAAAGGGGTCTTATTAATTATGAACAAAACAAAAAAACTGGTATTGGCCGGGCTCTTTATTGCCATTACGGTGGTATTTAGCGCCTTCATCGTTATCCCTATCGGGGTCGCAAAAGCCGCACCGGTGCAGCACTTTATGAACGTACTGACTGCCGTTATTTTGGGACCATGGTATGCAATGGGTTGTGCCTTTGTCACCTCTCTCATTCGCAATCTCATGGGTACCGGCTCTATTTTGGCCTTTCCCGGCAGTATGATCGGGGCACTCCTTGCAGGGTTTGCGTTCAAACGTTGGAATAGCCTTGTTGCTGCAGCCTGTGGCGAGGTAATCGGGACCGGGATTTTGGGTGCTATGCTTGCCGCTCTTATGGCATTGCCTTTCTTGGGCACCAAAGTGGCCTTGTTCGGCTATATTCCTAGTTTCTTTCTCTCCTCTCTTGTTGGGGCAGTTGTGGCCGGGGTGCTTTTGAAGGCTTTCCAATCCCGCGGTCTTATCGACAGAATCAATAAATAAAACCATTTTTCTGAAAGGAGCTTATTTTTATGAGCTATGAAGCAAAACCTGTTGCCCAAGCCCTCACCATCGCCGGTAGTGACAGCGGTGGTGGCGCCGGCATCCAAGCAGACTTAAAAACATTCCAAGAACGCATGGTATTTGGTACCTCCGTTATCGTGGCAATCACCTCCCAGAACACCTTGGGCGTTCATGATATTCACAAGGTACCGGTGTCTAATGTAAATTCTCAGTTGAAGGCTGTTTTCGATGACTTTGATATCAAGGCATTGAAAACCGGCATGCTTCCTGATATCGACATCATGCATGCCGTTGCCGAAGAATTGCGCAAGCATCCGGATATTCCAATCGTTGTCGACCCTGTTATGGTTGCTAAGGGCGGCGCTTCTTTGATGGAAAACGAAGCGGCTGCTACTTTAATCAAGGAAATTCTTCCATTGGCTACCGTATTGACACCAAATGTTCCGGAAGCAGAGGTTATCACCGGCATGACCATCAAAAACCTCGATGACTTGCTTGCTGCTGCAAAGAAGATTCAAGCAATGGGCGTAAAGAATGTCGTTATTAAGGGTGGCCATCGTTTGGAAACCGACAACGCCGAAGACATTCTCATTACCGAAGACGGCGAAGTTGTGAGTCTTAGCGCTGAACGTGTTGATACCGCTCGTACCCACGGTACCGGCTGCACCTATTCTGCTTGCATTACCGCAGAGCTTGCCAAGGGCAAGAGCGTGAAAGAAGCGGTTACTACCGCCAAGGGCTTTATCGCCGCTGCAATCAGTGATGGCATCCTCGTTGGTCATGGTCACGGCCCAACCAACCATTGGGCATATCGCAAGGTTGAAAAATAATTTCCCACACATGCAAAGACACATCTCCCAAATCGGAAGATGTGTCTATTTTTATAGCCATTTTTTGTGTTTGAAATATACTACCATGCCAATCACGATGACAATACAAAGTATAACAACACTCGCATAGCCGTACTTCCAGTCCAATTCCGGCATATTCACAAAGTTCATGCCATACCACCCAACAATGAGCGTTAACGGCAAAAAAAGCGCTGTCACAATAGTAAACAATCGCATTAAATCATTCTGCTGAATCGAAAGCTGGGATTGGTAGGTGTCCTGTGTTTGGCTGATGAGCACCTGTAAGTCCTGCACCTTATTGATATAGCGATCAGTACGCGTGTCCAAAATGGATATGCGTCTCATGGCTTCCTCGGAAAAGTAGTCATGGTCGTCAATCAGGATATCGTCAAACACCGTGTTAAGCTGCTCATAATAATGCTTCAAACGAATCAGCTCTTGACGCGTCACCGTAATGTTATCCAACGCGCCCTCCAAGCGCCCGTTAAGCAATGCCATCATGTCGGCATTAATGCGTGCCTCCATGTTTTCCAAGTATTGCATATCGCCACGCAGCAAGCGCATGAAAAAGCGATAAAACACCCGCTCATTGGTTGGGTCATCCTCCAATTGCAATTGCTCAACCACTTCTTGACAGTAACGATACGCCTTCGCATCTTGGCAATAGATAATCAGCTCATTGGCATCGATATACATCAATAAACGATAGGTTTCCTTACTCTCAGTATGAATATCGTACCAATTAAAGCCCAGAATATCAAAGGCACCAAAGCCTTCAAAGCCTTCCAGCTGGCTTTCGCTGACCATCCTTAATATTTGTTCTTTGGAGGGATTTTCAATATCCTCAAAGCGATGAATAATGCTAACCTTTTGCATATAAGCCCTCCTTTAGAAAATCTCAGTCGGCGCGAAAGGTTTGGATAATTTCTTGTGCGCAGGCAATGCCGTCAATGGCAGAGCTTACAATCCCCCCCGCATAACCGGCACCCTCACCGATAGGGTACACACCTTTCACATTCACACTTTCACGTTGCACCTTATCGCGCAATAGACGCACCGGTGAACTTGAACGCGTTTCTGCACCGGTAAGAACAGCATCCTGTCGGTCAAAACCCTTGAGTCGCATTCCCATACCGCCAATAGCGGCACGTAAGCTATCGGTAATTGATGCCGGATACAGACTGCTCAAATCGCTCAGAACATGCCCCGGGCGTACGCTCGGGCGAATATCTCCAAGCGCCGTAGACTTCTCACCCTTCAAAAAATCACCCACAGTTTGCACCGGTGCCACATAGCCCCCGCCACCTAACGCATAGCAGGCGCTTTCGATGCGTTCCTGAAAAAGCATGCCATCCAACACACCGTTGCCGAAATCCTCCGGCCCAATGTTAACCAATAATGCACTGTTGGCATTTTCAAGGTCACGAGCATGATAGCTCATCCCGTTAACAACAAGACGTTCACGCTCACTGGAGGCCGCAACGACTTGCCCGCCCGGACACATACAGAAAGTATACACCCCACGATTGCGCACATCATCATGCCAAGTCAGCTGATAGCTGGCTGCACCCAAACGCGGATGCCCTGCCAAATCGCGATATTGTCGCTCATCAATCATGCGCTGTGGGTGTTCAATACGAAAGCCCATCGCAAACGGCTTGGCTTCCATGGCAAGCCCTTGCCCATAAAGCGTACGGAACAAATCGCGACTGCTATGCCCCAGCGCCAATATAACCACATTGCTGTAAAAAGCCCCTTCATTGGTCATAACACCCTTCACGCGCGTCCCATCCAGTCCTTCCTCCAAAAGAAGCGACTGTACGGTCACGCCAAAGCGCACATCAGCCCCGGCATGAACCATCTGCTTACGCATACTGACAATCACATCACCCAAAAGATCGGTACCAATATGTGGCTTGGCTTGATAAGTGATTTCAATAGGTGCCCCGTGTGCCGCGAAAATTTCATTAACCTTGTGACCCAATGGATTTTTACTGCGACTGGTGAGCTTACCGTCAGAAAATGTACCGGCGCCACCTTCCCCAAACTGCACATTTGAGTGCAAATCCAATGTGCCATCCTGCCAAAAGCGTTCCACCTGCCGAGTGCGCACATCCACCGCCTGCCCTTGCTCAAGAAGAAGCGGCTTATAGCCATGCTCTGCCAATATATATGCGGCAAAAAGCCCTGCCGGACCGGCACCTACCACAATCGGCCGCCCCTCAAGCGGTTTGTCGCCGGGTTCAATTGGCTTAATGCGTGCCTGCGGTTGCCAGGTTATATTTTTATCTTTTAACGCACGTACCTTCTTTTCGCTGATGGGTGCATACACCGCAACCTGGTAACTGAAGCGTGGCGTGTCACGACGACGTGCATCTAAGGATTCTTTCAAAATTGTATAAGAAAAGCCCGCCTTCGGAAGATGCAAACGCTCAGCAATTTTATCGTGCAAACGTTCTTGCGGCTCGTCAATTCCAAGATGGAGCTGATTAATGATGATCATGCCTATTCTCTCCTTTGTTTACTTTCTCCTATTGTAGCGGTGTGTTGTCTTATCGTCAATGAGAGGGTGCAGACCCCTCCATTGTGTGCTATACTAAGAATAGTACCATTGAAATCACTGAAGGGTGGCTATCCGAATGGAAAAACTCGTTAAAAATAAAAACAAACGCTTTCTGCCGATTCTTCTTGGCACCGACGCCAACGCCTACGGCATGGCACGTAATTTTCATCAAGCATACGGCATTAAATCCCTTGCCTTGGGCAAAATTCCACTGCTTGAAACCCGACACAGCAAAATTGTGCAAGTGCAAACCTACGAAAACTTCGACACCGATGAAGTCTTCCGCGAAGTACTCACCAAAATTGCCGACACCTATCGTCCAATCTACGATGACCTCATCCTGATTGCTTGCGGTGACCGCTACACCGAGCTTATCTGCAGTCACAAAGATTGGCTCAGCGATTACTTCATTGTGCCATACATTGACCTCGAGCTCAAAAACCGTCTTGAAAACAAAGAAGACTTCTATAGTATATGTGAAGAATACGGCCTTGACTATCCGGCAACCGTAATGCTCCACAAGGATTCCAAACCACCGTTTGACTTACCGTTCGATTATCCAATCGCCGTCAAAGCCAGCGATTCCATTGAATATGTGGATTTGGATTTCCCGGGCAAAAAGAAGGCCTACAAGGCCAACTCTCCGGCTGAGCTTGAACAAATTTTTTCCGACATCTACGGTGCAGGCTACACCGGCACCTTGATTGTGCAAGACTTCATCCCCGGTGATGATGCCACCATGTATGTCCTAAACTCTTACTCCGATGCCAACGGCAAGGTTCAAGCCATGTGCCTTGGTCATTGCGTACTCGAAGACTACACCCCGGCAGGCATTGGCAACTACAACGCCATCATCCAAGAGGGGATTCAAGAGGTTTACGACCAATACAAAGCCTTCCTCGAAGCCATCGGCTTTGTGGGCTTTTCCAATTTTGACATCAAGTATGACGAACGTGACGGCCGCTACAAGGTATTTGAAATCAATATCCGTCAAGGACGCTCCAGCTTCTTTACCACCGTCAGCGGTTGTAACCTCGTCACCTATCTTGTCAACGAACGCATTGTTCATAAGCAAAAACCAGAAGTGCATTATCACAACGAACCGGCGCTCTGGCTCCACGTACCAACCCGTTTGGTTCTCGAATACGCACCGGAACGCGTTGTGCCAAAAATTCGTCGCATGATGAGTGCCAAGAAAACCGATTGCACCCTCCTCTACGACCAAGATATGACCCCATATCGTCGCATTATGATTAACCGTTTCTACTATCAACAATGGAAACGCTACGAAGATTGGTTTAATAAACGCTCTATCAGCGATTAATATTTAAACTTCAAAAAGGAGATGGATGACAATGAAAGAAATTTATGAACTCATGATCAAAAATCCTATTACCATCAACGAAAACGCGACCGTTCAAGATGCAATTGATATGTTTAGCACACACCGCGTAGGTTGCCTACCTGTCATTGACGCATCCGAAAGACTCGTTGGCTTTTTGAGTGACGGCGATGTCATGGAATTCTTAGCACGTCGCACCAAGCTCCAAGACCGTGTACCGATTATTTATCATGCAGCAAGCTACGATGAAAAATCAGCCGAAAAAGACGAAGAATTGATTAAAGAAGTCGGGCAAATGTCCATCATGCACTGCGCCACCAAGCGCGTACAATTCTGCTATGAAGACGACAACACCACCGAGCTCGCTACCTTGATGGATAACCGCCGTTTGAAATTTGTACCGGTAGTAGAACGTGACACCAATAAGCTCGTTGGACTCTTAAGCCGCCGTGACATCACCCTCGCATTCTTTGATTCCATTAACAAACACTAATTGCATTTTCAAAGCCATCTAATAATGATGGCTTTTTCTTTTTCCCATTCTCAAAAGCAAAAAAAGCACTGTGCAACGTTGCACAGTGCTTTTTATTTATTCAACAGATGCTTCATCGGTTGGGCTTGTCTTTTTAAGTTGTTCGTATGCCTCGCCATAGAGCGTTACTGCGTCGTGAAAGGCTTGATAATATTGATCGCCTGTTCCGGTGGCGTGCATTGTCACGACCACAAAGCTTGGATAGCTCTTTTTCTGCGCAAGGGTCACCAGGCAATTGCCGGCATTTTCGGTATAGCCGGTTTTTCCACCAACAATGTCATAGCCCGATGTATCAAAATAGCGTTGGAAGGTGTTGAGGTCTCTGGTCATGGTATGACTGAGTGCAAGGCCATCAGAATGGGTTTCGTTGGCTGTGGTGGTGTATGTTTGGCTGGTAAATACTTCCTTAAAGAGGGTGTTTCCCAATGCCCCTTTGACAAGACGTGCCATATCCCGACAGGTTGACACTTGACCTTTGGCGTCAAGCCCGGTTGGATTTTTAAAGACCGTGCTGTCAAGGCCCATTTTTTTGGCTTCGTCATTCATCAAATCCACGAAGCTCTTGGTGTTGCCACTGGTAACAAGCGCCAGTGCGTTGGCAGCATCGCCGCCGGAGCTCAACAATGCCGCATACAGCAAGTCGCGCACGGTTACGGTTTCGCCCGCTTTGAGTCCACTTTGAGAAGCACTGCCTTCTTCAAGGCCTTTGTACGCTTCTTTCGGCATTTGCAATTCACGGTCGAAATCGTCACAATTTTTGATTGCTACATAAACGGTCATCAGTTTTACAAGACTCGCCGGTGCCCGTTGAGTGTCAGCAGCCTTTTCGTAAAGCACATCCCCATTGCCCACATTGATAATAATGGCGGAATCACTGTTGATGGTTTCATCAAAGCCCGGTTTATCGGCATCACTTACGAGAGGTTTTGTCACCGCTTGCACTTGCGTGCTCACGTCCTCATCCCCACTGAAATGATTGACTACATCCGGCACAAGCTTCACACAAAGCAATACCACCAGTGCCAGCAAAAGCCATCGCCCCCAACGTGGACGCATTTTTTTGCGTCGTTTGCCACTTGGACGTTTTGCCGGTAGACGTTTCGCATTGCTTGACGCAGTGGAACGGCCTCGATTCAAGGCGCTGCCATTTGGTCGGCTGCCTCCGTTTCCGCGAGCAGCGTTTGACGTTGCACCACTTCGAGCCGTAGTACCGCTGCTTGGGCGTTGACTCGAAGGAATCGGACGCGTTGCACTGCCGGCACGTGCTGTGCTTGTGCGACTCGGCGGCGTATTCGAACGCGAGGAGCCGGTTTGTGCAGACGGTCTTGCCGGCGTGCCGCTGTTTGGGCGCGCCCCCGATGAAATCGAACGGCCGGCGCTTCCGGCTCGTGCTGTGCTTGGACGCGATGCACCTGTGCTGCTTCTGCTCGGAGTGGCACTCGGACGCGCCACAGACGACTGTCGCGTTCCCGATGAACGTGCTGTTTGACCTGAAGAAGGGCGACCGGATGATGTCGCCCTTGATGAAGAACCGCTCATGGGACGGCGGTCTGTAGGTTTCTTTGACCGACTCATCCTCCCCCTCCTTTACAATAAATCAACAGGTTGCTATTTATTACATGCTGCGAGCAGCAATTTCTTCGTTAATTTTTACGCGGAAATCTTCGAAGTTTTGAACCCCTTCGTCACCGTTCTTGTAGGAACGCAAGCTGATGGTGCCGTCTTCGGCTTCCTTGCGGCCGACAACGAGCATGTAAGGGATTTTGTGAACGGTTGCTTCACGAATCTTGTAGCCCATCTTTTCGCTGCGATGGTCAACTTCCACACGTACGCCGTCTTCCTTGAGCTTTGCAGCCAATTCGTCGGCATAATCTGCTTGGTCGGAGGTAATTGGGATAATCATCGCTTGCACAGGATTCATCCAGGTTGGGAATGCCCCTGCAAAGTGTTCGGTCAAAATCCCGATGAAACGTTCCATACTACCGAATACAGTACGGTGAACCATAACAGGACGATGCTTTTCGCCGTCTTCGCCAATATAGGACATATCGAATTTTTCAGGCATTTGGAAGTCGAGCTGAATGGTCCCGCATTGCCAGGTACGACCAAGCACGTCTTTGAGATGGAAGTCAATCTTAGGGCCGTAGAACGCACCGTCACCAGGGTTCAAGTTGTAGTCACGACCAACTGCAGCCAAGGCAGAACGCAAACCATCGGTTGCCTTTTCCCAAAGCTCATCACTACCCATGGAATCTTCAGGACGGGTAGAAAGTTCTACGGAATATTCAAAACCAAACTTGGTATAAATACGGTCAACGAGGTTCATAACGCCTATAAGCTCGTCGATAATTTGGTCCTCACGCATAAAGATGTGGGCATCGTCTTGAGTAAATGCACGTACACGCATGAGGCCGTGGAGCGCCCCGCTCAATTCGTGACGGTGAACCAAGCCCAATTCAGCCCAACGCAATGGCAATTCACGGTAGCTGTGAAGGCTTTCGTTATAAAGCAAAATCCCACCCGGGCAGTTCATTGGCTTAATGGCAAATGGTTGCTCGTCGATTTCGGTGAAATACATATTTTCTTGGTAGTGATCCCAGTGGCCGGAACGTTCCCAAAGTGCACGGTTCATGATGAGTGGAGTACGGATTTCGTTGTAGCCCGCCTTCTTGTGTTCTTCTCTCCAGAAGGTTTCCAATTCGTTACGCAAAATCATGCCTTTTGGATGGAAGATTGGGAAGCCCGGTGCTTCTTCTACGAAGCTAAAGAGGTCGAGGTCCTTGCCGAGCTTACGGTGGTCACGACGTTTTGCTTCTTCGAGCATATGGAGGTATTCATCCAATGCATCTTGCTTAGGGAAGCTGGTCCCGTAGATACGTTGGAGCATCTTGTTCTTTTCATCGCCACGCCAGTAAGCCCCTGCAATGCTCATGAGCTTAATCGCCTTGATGGCACTGGTCTTTGGCAAATGAGGACCTGCGCAAAGGTCTACATAGTCACCGTCTTGGTAGAAGCTAATGAGTGCATCTTCCGGAAGGTCTTGAATGAGTTCAACCTTGTAAGGTTCGTTGCGTTCGGTGAAGAAAGCAATCGCTTCGTCACGAGGCACTTCGCGACGTTCGAAAGCAGCGCCTTCCTTGATGATTTTCTTCATTTCTGCTTCGATTTTTTCCAAGTCTTCAGGAACAAAGGTGTGTTCACTGTCGAAGTCATAGTAGAAGCCGTTTTCAATAGCAGGACCAATAGCAAGCTTGGTGCCGGGCCAGAGACGTTGTACCGCTTCTGCCAACACGTGGCTGGAAGAGTGACGGAACACTTCACGGCCTTCCGCATCGTCAAAAGTCAAAATGGATACGCTGGCATCCTTATCAATCACAGTACCGAGATCTGCTACAACACCATCAACCACAGCAGCCACTGCCTTTTTAGGAAGGCTGTTGGAAAGGCTCTTAGCCACTTCAAGAGGGGTTACGCTAGCAGCATCAAATTCTTTTACACTGCCGTTTGGCAAAGTAATGTTAATCATTGTCATTCTCCTTTTATAAAAAAATAAAGGCGCACTCATCCCAAAAGGGACGAGAGCGCCGAACATTCCCGTGGTTCCACCCAGATTGGCCGAAAGCGCACTTTCGACCCACTTTACGCTCGTAACGGGAGCACCCGTCACCGGTCATCCCGGTGCTGCTCGAAGGTGGTAGAATCCAACAACTACATAGGTGGCTTCCAGCCAAGACCACCCTCTCTGGGACGTAGGAAACGTAGGATTCCTCCTTGTCTACACATTTCTGTTATTGTCTTATTGTATAACCAAGCGCCCCATGCGTCAAGAGCGAAAACGGCTGTTTCAAGGTCTTTGCACATAAAAGAAACGCGCCCAAAGGATGCGTTTCCTTTATGCACTTATTTCGCCACCGTTTCACAGTAACGTTGGAGTACCGCTGCGATTTGCGCACGGGTAGCAAGAGAATGTGGTCCCATGATGGTGTCACTTACACCACTTAAAAGGCCTACGGCCTTCGCCCAGCTGAGGGCATCATAGGACCAGCTATTTGGATTGATGTCGTTATAGCTGCTGATGTCCGCTCTCACTGAGGTGTCTACCCCTGTAGCTTCGGCGTACTTCATAAAGAGTGCTGCCATTTGTTCACGGCTGAGGCCGGTTTGAGGGCGGAATGTGCCGTCTACAAAGCCTGAGGTTATGCCGTTTTCCGCTGCCCATGCCACAGCTTTTGCATAGTAAGCATTGCTTGGAACATCGCTAAAGTCTGCACCGTTTGTGGCTTGTGGTTCGCCTGCCATGCGCCAAAGCATGGTCACGAGTTGCCCACGGTCGGTGGTGATATTTGCACCAAAGTTGTTTGGCGCAAGGCCGACCATTAAGCCGTTTTCATATACATAGCGTACGGCATCGTTGTACCATGCACCCTTTGGTACGTCGGTGAAAGGATTGTTCCAATCGCTATCTTCTGATTTTTTATATATAACATTGATGGTCACTGAACCTTGTGGCTGAATAAAGCTATAACTTCCATCAGGATTTTTATTAATTTCAATTACATTCCCATTTTTATCAGTTACAACAATTTTATCTACTACAAACCCTTCATTTGGCTTGGGACTTACCATCACAATATCACCAGGTTTTGGTTTTTCAGGTATTACAGATGTTTGTCCACCATCAGCATTCGGAACAATCGGTTTATTACCACCATTAGGTTTGCTTGGTTTATTGCTGCTACCACCGCTAGGCCCATCTTGATCTTCATTCTTCACTCCAACCGCAACGCTTACTTTAACAATTTTCGCTTTATAATTCTTGTCATTCGGCGTAAAAATTGCTTCAAAATCATAAGTACCGGTAATATTCCCAACAGAATTATTTGGATTCTTCCAAATCCAAGTGCCATTGTTAGATAACGGCAATTTCACATCATTCAAAGTTTGACCAACAGTCGCTTTGAGTTCCGTTGGAATTGTTACCTGAGAAAATTCTGCTGGTTCAACAATTACAGTTATTTTATATAGTTTTTCTTTATACTTGTTATCTGCTGGATTGAAAATTGCTTCGAACTGGTTCTTCCCAACATCCCCTACTTTTACAGAAGAGTCTTTCCATGTCCAAGTACCATTAGCATCTTGAGGCAATTTCACATCTTGTAAGGTTTGCCCATAAACTGCAGTTAAATTTTCAGGTACAATTACATTATCAAGCGTTGCTTGCTCAACATTTATCATTACTGAAATAGTTTGCGCATTATAATTCGTATCTGTTGGAGTAAAAATAGCTTCAAAGAAATGATTGCCAACAGTGTTCAACACTGTATCAGGCTTCGCCCATGTCCAAGTACCATTTTGTTCACCTTCTGAAAGAGACACAGAATTCAAGGTAGCACCCACAATAGCCTTTAAGCCAGACGGTGCAGTTACTGCTGGCAAATTACCTTTTTCAACGCTCATATTCTTTAAGCTAGACGCCTCACCTAATTCATCACCACCACAATACACAGCATGAATGGTATAGTCCTTCACTGACCAATTAAAGGCTTGACTAATATTTGCTTTGCAGATTGCTTTTCCATTATTTACTTTCGCGGTACCAATTAAATTCTCTTGAGCTACAGCATCGCGATAAAAAGCTACTTCACCATCTTTTGCATTAACAGTTGCATTAAAAATTACTTCACTACCGTAGGCTATAGTTGCAGGAATATCTAAATCAATAGTAGCATCAGTTTTAAATCGATTATCTACAGTATTCTTCACAATACCTTTATCAGTAAAAGTACCACTTCCTGTAAGAATACCCTTCGGTACAAAACCATCCCCTTGAATAGTCCCATTATTAATTAAAGAACCGTTCACCGTCAAAGTTGCACCACTATTAATTGTCAAATTCTTCCCCACCGGAATATCTATAACAGTACCTATTGGAATTTCAAAATCACTTACAAGAGTTGCCGCATTACCATAAACACGGCCTTTATTATTAACTTGACCGTTAATTTTATCTTCAATGATTAAACCAAACCATTGATTTTTGCTACTTTGATCTGAAATAGACGATGCATGAATGACAGCATCACCACCTACCGGACTTAAAAAATTACCTTGAATACCATTAACATTTTCTCCAGCGGTAACTTCTACATTCCCACTAGATATAGTAATATTATCCCCCTGTATTCCGGCACCATTGCGGACACCTTTTGCAGCAATAACTCCACCTTTTATATATATGTTTCTTACATGACCTTTATTCTGATCACCGATACCTGCGCTTCCACCTTCCGCAACAATATATCCATCATTAATCGTAATACTGTCATAATATCCAATATTACCACCAATACCTGCACCAGATTTACCCTTGGCAATTATTCTACCACCATTAATAGTAACGTTGCCGTTCCCAATACCTTCCTCTTCGCCATTCGCAATAATAACTCCGTCATCAATTGTAATATCTCCCCCTTCTAAACCAACTTTACCATTAGATTCCACATTACCAGAATATATATGAACATCTTTCCCATATATCCCTCCAGTATTAACCGTAACACTAGCATTTTTAATAGCTAATCCATCTCTAGCGTTAATTCCCTTATTCTTTCCGTTTGCAATAACTTTAACACCTGAGTTATCAACCGATTTACCCGTGATATTAATCTTCCAGTAACCGCCATTAAGTCCTGAACCAATACCATCTGCATATTTTCCACGATATTCACTCGTTCCGCCACTTGCTATAATACTAATTTGATTCTTACCTTCTGTAATATTAATGTTGCCACCTTTATCTCCTCTACCCCCGCCTATACCAGCTCCGTAAGAATCTGAACGTGCAGTAATCTCACCACCCGTAATATTAATAACAGTTTGATTAGTACCATCTTGAGTCCCACCTATACCGGCGCCCTGACCACCAACAGCAGCTATTTTTCCACCATGAATATTTATACGCCCAGACGCTTTTTCTTTATACCCACCAATACCAGCATAATATACTCCATCAGCAGTTACTTTTCCAGCATTAATAGTGGTTACAACGTCTTTAGCCCCCATAATGCCACATTTTCCTCTGACGTTCACATTACCTCCATTAATTGTAATAATGCCACTAGCATCTTGACCTAGACCGATACCCGCCATATTACCTTGAGCAATAACTGTACCACCGTTAATAATCAACGATCCTTTTTTAGAACTTTTAGCCGCACCAATTGCAGTCATTCCATCATGAGAATTAATATAACCTTCGTGAATAACAATATTGCCAGAACCACCAGCTTCACAACCACCAATACTATTTGTAGTATCAATATATCCGCCATGAATAGTAATATCCCCAGCAGATGGTTGATTGTAATCCAAATCCTGTTCATAACTACTACCAATAGCAGCATCATATTTTACACCAGAAGCATACAATCTCCCCATTTTTTTCTTATCTACAGACTGTGCATAAATCACTAAACGATTTGGGCTTAAGGTATCTCCATTCTGATCATTATCCTGCACCTGAATCCCTTCACTGGCTGTCAAGTCACAGCCATCCTTTAAAATTAAATGAACTTCACCTAACACCTGGATTCTATTGGACACAGTTATATTGCCATCTACTACATACCATCCTCGATGATTTCCTTGATCAGTTAATACTGTAGTAGAATCTGTCACTTCCAATGCATTATTTGGAATATTCTTAGCTACAGCAATTGTTTCATCTGTTTCGTAACACAGATACTGATTATCCGCTTTCACTGCGGCAAAGGCAGCGCCGCTTGGCATGAGGGTGACGAGCATGGCTGCCAGGGTGAAGACGGCAACGAGTCGTCTGCTTGCTTTCTTTTTCATTTGTTCTCCTCCTTATTCATTCACACACACGCACACAAAAAGGGCACGGCGCATTTGTGGTGGGGTCCACAAATACACCGTGCCCTTTGGCATGGTTCGCTTTGATTAGGAAATTTTACGCACGCTGAGCCCTTGCTTGCTTGCTTGCTTGCTTGCTTGCTTGCTTGCTTGCTTGCTTGCTTGCTT
>OLPO01000300.1_pt1 | contig 42091 bp, 38 predicted proteins | sample 1672831 | NCBI WGS metagenome assembly OLPO01 (sample SAMEA3136728, study PRJEB25190) | human gut metagenome
TAAGTTTCTGCTATATTGACGCAGGATGATTTCTTCATATGCAAGGCGGAGGAAGAAGGCGTAGCGGTGGCTACGGCGACTGACGTAGGCGCAGCAGATGAAAATCAGACAAGTCAATATGGCAGTTACTTAATATTCGATGTACTAGCATCAGACAGCTACAATAATTCCGCCATCATTTGCATACATACTGCTGACACCGGCTGTGTTAAGAACCACAATGTCAGCCAGCTTCATCTTCTCCTGGATGGCTTCTTTAAGCATATTTGCTTTCTTCGGGCTGTTGCAGTGGGAAATGGCAAGAATTTTGTTCTCACTGTTTTCTGTCACTTCCACAATTTTATCCACCATTTTCACAAGCGCCTTATTCATGCCTCGTGCCTGATCCAGCTGGCAGATTGTCCCCTCCGGAGTAGATCCCATGATCGGTTTGATCTTAAGGGCTGTTGCCACAAGCGCTTTCACACGGCTGAGGCGGCCATTTTTACGTAAGGTTTCCAGATTCTCCAGCACAAAAAAAGTGTGCTGTTCTTCAATATATTTATTCACAACGCTGACAACATCCTCAAACGGAAGGCCGGCATCTTCGCACTGTGCAATTTTCATTGCAATCAAAGTCTGCCCGATAGAAGCAGAACAGGAATTGAAAACATGAATCTGAACGCCTTTTTTCTCCTCATGAAGAAGACTTGCTCCAAGCACTGCACTGTTATAGGAACCACTGAGTTCAGAGGAAAGAGTAACGCAATATATATGTTCAGCTTCGCAGTCAAATGCCTTTCTGTAGCTCTCAGGCGACGGGCAGGCTGATTTCGGACATTCCGGGCAGGCGGCAACTTTCTGTAAAAAATCTGCCTGGTTAAATGTCTCATCATCTATTATATTCTCACTTCCAACAGTCAGTGTAAGCGGTACGGAAGCAAATCTTTCATCCTGTTTCCACTGCTCCAGAAGTTCTCCACAGCTATCTATCACAATTTTATAACTCAATTATATCGTCCTCTTTTCCGTAATATGTAGTTTTAAATACCACATCTATATTAACACATTACTATGTGTTTGAAAAGAGTTTTTTCTTCCATTTTCCCCCAAATTGCTTTATAATGGTTATTGTTCATTAGCAACTGATTTTCATATATTGATGTCGTCGACAGGCGACATGCCCTTTAGAAAGGAGGTCCTTATGCTCGCTTTAAAAATCACTGACCAGAAGAATTTTACCAATAAGCTTTTTCTTGGAGATACCTTCGATCTCTTCTGGCTAAACCAGGCAGAGATCATTACCAGCAATGTTTTTTCCATTGACGGCAAACTCCAAACTGATTTTTTCGATAATGATGAGCAGGAATTTTTAGCTTCCAGCCACCGTACATTCTCTCTCTGGAAAGAAGTAAAACCATTTTGTTATTCTGTTATCCGTGGAAAAAAAGCGCCTCTTTCTTTCAAAATCGTGCTTCAGTTTTCTCCGAACAAGACCGCTGCATTATTGCAGAGTTCTGCATTTTCACTTTCTCCCGAACTGATAACAGGTCTGTATTTGAATCTCCAATATAAGAATAAGACCTTGTTTTGTATTACCGGAACATCTATGAAAACCTTTCTTCCCGGTAAAGAACTGGACCACCTTTGGGAGCAATATGTGATGGATTTTTTTCATCGCAGCGGATTATCTGTAGAAGAAGTTTAATCCTGTCAGAATAGGTTCTCCATTAATTTTCCAATAGAGTTATTCTGGCATTCCACGTCTGGAACCTTGCTTTCTTTTTCATCTCCCAGATAAAAGGCGATCATATCTACAAATTCACTGTTGGTAGGTCTGTATTCCAGAGGATATCCGGCAATCTCTTCCAGTCTTTCCCGATGATTTTCCCAACATACATTTACAATTGTACGAATATCATGCTCAATATTAGATGGCTTGGATTTAAATTTCTTTGCAAGCCTTGGATAAATATCTTTTGTGATCTTCATTGGTCTTTCCTGAAATTCCATTGTCATGCGTATGGCTTCCGCCACAAAATAATATCCTTTATATTTCGATGTCGCACCAAGTTTGCGTATCGTGCCGTATACCTCTCTCATTTTTGTCCCTCCCACAATAAGTTATACTTCTGATTCTGCATCTGCAGTCAGCCCTTGATTTGCCTCTACATATAATACGAGTTAAATTTGCCTTTTTTAGCATTTTGAGACGAAAATTAAGAAAATTGTAATATTTTTTAGAGATTTCGAGATAAAATTCTATAGAAAAACAGAATAACAGGATAAACTTTTCCAATTTTTCATATAAAAAGGACAGGCGTCCTAAATGCAATACTCATTTAAGCGTCTGTCCCTTTTTGTCATAACTTATTTTGTCAGCATAAGCAGAATTTCATTACTTCTCTGAACAAATCTGGTCATCTCTTCCGGTGAAAGCTGTTTATGACTCAGCATAGCAAGATCATACAGTTCCTCGCAAATAACCGGGGTCTTCTCAGAATCCTTGTTATCTGCTACAAACTGAACCAATGGATGTTTCGCATTCAGAACCAGAGTTTCCTGACCGCCAAACATAGATGGGTCCATGCCATACATATTGTACATCTTCATCATATCCTGCATACGGCGGCTCTCTTCAGAAAGGGTCATCATAGCAGCAACTTTTTCATTTTTCAGATTCTCAACCTTCACTTCCAGTTTGTCATTCTTCAATGCTCCTCTGAATACTTCTGTAAGAGTCTTGGAAGTCTCCTCGTCAGCAGCTTCCTCTCCACGCAGTTCTTCTGTAAGATCTGCATCAATTCTCTTAAACTGGATAGTCTGATCCTTCTGCTCCAGATGGGAAATAAAAGCGCTGTCAATATTGTGTTTCAGAATAACAGCATCCTTCTTTGCCTCACGGAACATGTTAATATACTGACTCTGCTGAACCTCATCTGTTACATAGAAGATAGTAGTCTTCTCAGGCTCTTTCTCGTCTTTCGCGCCGTCCTCTTTCTTCTCTTCTGTGGATTCAACAGTCTCTTCTGTCTTAGTCTCCTCTTCTGGTTTCCTGTTCTCTTCGATGCAATCTTTCAGAGTCAGATATTTGCCATCAATGTTCTTGAAGAGGATATAATCATTCATCTTATCTGAGAACTTGCTGTCCTTAATGCAGCCATATTTGATAAATGGACTGATATCATCCCAGTATTTCTCGTAGGACTCACGGTCTGTCTTACACATTCCGGTAAGCTTGTCCGCTACTTTCTTTGTAATATACTCAGAAATCTTCTTCACGAAGCCATCGTTCTGCAGTGCGGATCTGGATACATTCAGCGGAAGATCCGGACAATCAATTACACCTTTCAGAAGAAGCAGGAACTCTGGAATTACTTCCTTAATGTTATCTGCGATAAATACCTGATTATTGTACAGTTTGATCGTACCTTCAATGGAATCATATTCTGTATTGATCTTCGGGAAGTACAAAATACCTTTCAGGTTAAATGGATAGTCCATGTTCAAATGAATCCAGAACAAAGGCTCCTTATAATCCATAAAGACTTTACGGTAAAACTCTTTATATTCCTCATCTGTACAACTGTTTGGATGTTTCATCCACAATGGCTCCGGATCACTTAAAGATACCGGACGTTTATTGATTTTTACTTTATCTTTCGCAGGAGATACTTTTACGACTTCTTTCTCACCTTTGTCGTTCTCTTTCTCCTCAGTTTTGGCCTCCTCGTGGATACGCTCTACAATTACATCATCATCACGAAGCTCAGCCTCATCAATGGTCTCATACTCCTGCGGTGCATTTTCCTTAGACAGATAGATATTTACCGGCATGAAAGAACAATACTTCTCAATAATCTCTCTCATACGATATTCGTTGGAAAACTCTGTACTCTCATCATTTAAAAACAGAGTAATTTCAGTACCAACTGTAGTCTTATTGCCTTCCTGCATATCATACTCTGTACCACCATCACAGGTCCAATGTACTGGAGCAGCGCCCTCTTTATAAGAAAGAGTATCAATATGAACTTCATCTGCTACCATAAATGCTGAATAAAAGCCAAGTCCAAAATGACCGATGATCTGATCATCCGTGGTCTTATCTTTATATTTGGAAAGAAACTCAGTAGCTCCTGAAAAAGCAATCTGTGTAATATACTCTTCAACTTCATCGGCCGTCATACCAAGACCTGTATCAATAAACTTCAAAGTCTTCTCTTCCGGATTCACAATAACGTGTACTTCAGCTTTGTAATCATCCGGAAGTGTGTATTCACCCATAACATCAAGTTTCTTAAGCTTCGTAATTGCATCACAACCATTGGAGATTAACTCTCTTGCAAAAATGTCGTGATCAGAATATAACCATTTCTTTATAATTGGAAAAATATTTTCACTGTTAATTGATAAACTACCATGCTTCTCAGCCATGCAGCTCACTCTCCTTTGTCTTCTTAATTATACAAACTATAGTAATACCAAACTGACTAAAAGTCAAGGAAAATTTAGCACTCGTTTTAATTGAGTGCTAGTAGTTTTTATTAAAAGAAGGGAGACCATTTCTGGTCTCCCTCATTCGTTCTGCTCTCATTCACAATTACTGTTTATCTGAGAATCCACTATTATTTTTTCTTATTGCGGTAAACAAGTATTCCTGCAATTAAGACAATCGCAACAATCAGAATAATTACAAATGGGAGGATTGGAGTATTATCCCCGGTCTTTACTGCATTCTTCTGATTTGCATCTGTTTTGTCTGCAGCCGGTGTCAGAGTCTGATTCGGTGCAGCATTTACAGTGAAATTAATCTGCTTGGTATCCTGTGTTCCGGTGTTTACCCAATTGCTTCCATCAAACTGCTGCTGATTATATGTGACAGTCAACGTATAATTTCCATTCTTGCCCATGCGGAAAGTTGCTGAATATGGTGCGCCGTCCCAGCTTCTTGCCTCAAGAACCTCCCAGTTCAGCGGCTGATATCTTACATCTCCCTTAATCGGATTTTCAATATCCATACCTGCGCCAACTGCAGTGAAAGTAATCTTGGTCTCTGTAGTATAGTTTCCATCGGAACTGATTCCTGTGATACTATTATTCCCTGCATCAGATACAATCGGACCACGGCTTACAGTGACATTAACAGATACTACAAGGCTCAGGTTATCCGGATTGGTAACACCGTCTGGAAGAGCAACAGTACCTTTCACAGAGAACTTCTGTGCTTCTGTACTGTTCTGATTATATGCACTGCCCTTTACATCCCATTTTACAGAGGCATTCATATCGCCCTTGTTTGTAGTAATCTTAACAGTAGATGGAAGCTGCAGTCCAGCTGCTGACTTCTCAACCCCGTTTGCCAGACTGATATCAGATACTTTGCCTACAGCTGTAAGCTTGGCAGCAGCTTCTGTTACTGTAAAGCTTACTGGAATATTCAGGTAATCTGTCTGATCTGTCTTAATGGAAACAGTCTGTGTATAGGTTCCTGCTGCCAATCCAACTGCCGGTGCAACAGTAAAAGATACAGACTGGTTTGCATTTGCCTCTAATTCTGAAGCAGACGGAGCACTTACTGTAAACTCGTTTCCGCTTACACTTACAGCAATACCAGTTAATTTCACATTTCCAGTATTGGATACATTGATTGTAACTGCAGCTGGTGCTTCTTTGTAACCAGCTTCTTTACTGTCGAATTTCACTTCGGAAATGTCGGTAGTAAATGAAGGAGCTGGAGTAATCTCCGGAGTCACTTCCGGGGTGACTTCTGGTGTTACTTCCGGAGTTACCTCTGGGGTTACTTCCGGTGTTGTTTCCGGAGTTACCTCTGGGGTTACTTCCGGTGTCACTTCTGGAGTTACCTCTGGGGTTACTTCCGGTGTCACTTCCGGGGTGGTTTCCGGTGTAGCTGGTTTCTCTGCTGGCTGCTGATCTGTATTCGTATCATCCTGCTTCTGCTCAGCTACTGTAAGCTTTGCAATGAAGGAAACCTTTACACCTTCCTCTGTTTCATAAGTGATCGTATCACTATATTCTCCAACAGGTGTACCTTCTCTTGGCATAACCCATGCATCAACTGATTCTCCAGCCTCAAGAGAACCCAGATCCTTCACCATAAAATGTTCCGGACTGATTTCTTTGAAATTAAGAGTGCTGTTGCCAGTATTCTTAACAGTTACATTCTTAATCATGGAAGAATTCGCATTTTCCTGTGTGAAACCTGCATTTACGGTTCCAAAATCAAGTACTGCAGTACCATCTTCTGCAGTATTTTCTGCAACAATTTCTGCTGTATACACAGGTTCCTGCTGGGCAGGGGATTCAGCTGATGCTCCCTGATTTGCGGCCTCAGCCTGTCCATTCTCAGGAACTTCCAGATAGCCTTCTGTTCCAATGTTAATCACACTGTCATCTGTAGTGATCTCAGACTGGGAATTGTCAGCAAAATTCTCTGTGTCCTGTCCATCTGCCGGCTGCATAACATCAGCGGAAGAATCAGTTGGTTCATCAGCACCAATGTCAATTACTTCCTCGGTTTGTGTATCTTCTGCTACATCCTGAGCCGGCTGTGTGTTCTCATCTGTCTGGGAACCTTCCGCAGGTGTATCCTCTGCTGCGATCTCCTGAACAGGGGTTTCCTCTGTCGGTGCAGCCTCCTGCTCTCCCTCTGGAAGCTCTGTTGTCTCTTCCGGAGCTTCTTCCGGTGTAGCCACAATTTCAACTGTATTTACTTTCAGTTCTCCGGTTATGCCCATTTCGGCCTTTCCGGTAATTTTCAGCTCGATCTTATTTCCAAGATCTTCATCAACAAGCTTATAGGTCTTCTCAGTGCCTACTTCAGTAAGCTGATCTCCAACTTTTCTTGACCAGCTGAACGTTACATAATCATCTGTAAGTCCTTCCGGTGTAACCTTTTCATAATCTGCGCTGAGCTCAGAGCCTACAGCTGCAGTTCCCTTAATCTTAAGCTGACCTCCAAGTTCTCCCTCTGGTGCTGCTGCCGCAAATACCAGAGACGGAAGCAATGAAAGCATCATAAGAAAAGTCATGACCATTGCTATAATTTTCCTAGGTCTCATATGCCATCCTCCTTTACATTCCCCTTTTAGGCTGACCTGTAACATTATTGTAACATATTTTAAACATTTCCACAAGCACTTTTATTTTATTGTAATTCTTACAGTGCATGTGACAGTGCTACTGTTCGCTCCGCGCACCGCAACCACTTCGCGCTGCACAGGAATCATGCATCCGCATGATTCCGTGCCTAGATTCTCGGGTTTTCTGTGAACTTTGTTCACAAAAACACCTCGCGGAACATTGCCAGTGAACCATAACGCGATCGTTGCTGGTCACTTCTTTCTCCGGAAAACATCTTATGGGATGTATCTTCTCTTCTGAACAGTAACACATTATGTTCTCTTGTTTAGTGTCATTATAGCAACCTGATTTTATACTTATGTAATATGAATTTATCCGATAACTGTTCGGAATTCCAACCGGACATACTGCCTTTTCGCCGGTTTCATCACCTTATGTGAAAGTCAGTTACTCTGCAGCTGCAAACCTCTACTTCAAAAGATCATCCCTCCACAATCAGATATTTTCCATCTGGAAGGGCAAATACTTCACTTGCTTCTTCTAATTCTTCATTACTCATGCCATCCACATCTGCACCCATTCCAGACAGATATTTTCGCACTTCGTCAATAGAATCTGCAACTACAGCCATGCAATCCTCCAGGAATTCCTCTGCTTCTTCGTAAGTTTCTGCAACCGGTTCATCAAAAAGCTGCTCCTGTTTTTCCAAAAATGTCTGAATACACTCCTCTGTATACATTTTTCCGACCTCCTGTTTTATAATAAAAGTTATAACTGTTTAGAGTCTGCTGAATAGTTATCAAAATTTTACTCTTCGAATTTTTCCTCATATAAATCAAGAATATCCTCTGGAGAATCCACAAGATAGTCCGCTCCATTTTTCTGCAGTTCTTCTTTTTCCCTGTATCCCCACAAAACACCTACCGTGTACATTCCGGCTGCTTTTCCAGTTTGCATGTCTGTTCCGGAGTCTCCCAGATACATACACTCTTCTGGCTTAATTCCAAACTGCTCCGCAATTTTAAGCGGACCATCCGGTGCTGGTTTCTTTCTTACAGAATCACTCTGTCCCATAACTGCATCAAAAATCTGAGACCCAAACATTCTTTCCACCACTTTCACGGCTGCTTCATGTGGTTTATTTGAACACACCCCCAGCTTCACGCCTCTTTTTTTCAACTCTTTTAAGGTTTCCGGCATTCCCGGATAATGCTGTATTTTGTAAAATGGGTCTTTATCAAATTCTTTTCTATATAACGCTCTTGCTTCCTCATAGTGCAGCAATTCCGGATCTCCTGCATCGACCAGAAGTCTTTTTACCAGCATGTCAGCACCGTTTCCGCAATAGTATCTGTAATTTTCTATAGGCATTGGTTTCAAACCGTATTTTTTTACAACTTCATTTCCTACAACAGCCATGGAATCCAACGTGTAGGCTAAAGTTCCGTCCAGATCAAAAATACATGCTTTTATCATTTTCTCATTCCCCTTATATTGATTTTCATTTTCTTAAGTTCATAAACCAGTCTTCCTACAGGAAGCCCAACCACATTATTGTAGTCTCCGCGGATTCCTTTTACGTAAATTCCAAATTTCCCCTGGATTCCATAGCTTCCTGCTTTATCCATAGGCTCCCCTGTTTTTATATATTCCAGAAGCTCTTCCCTGGAAACAGGATAAAATTCAACGTCGGTCTTTTCACTGAAAGTATAAGGCTTCCAGATACCCTGTTCTTTTACAAGAAGGGTTACACCGGTATAGACCTGATGAGATTTCCCCTGAAGTTTTAATAATGTATCTAATGCATCTTCTTCATCTGACGGCTTTCCAAGAATCTTTCCTTCAAATGCAACTACGGTATCTGCACCAATGATCAGACAAGGGGCACTTTCATTTTCAAGTCTGGCCGCAACCGATATTGCTTTATCCAGAGAAAGCTTTTCCACCGTTTCCGCCGGATCTGTCAGGTTGGTTTTCTCTTCCCCATTGCTTACAACCACAGAAAAATCCACACCGGTTCTTGCAAGCAGTTCCTTTCTTCGTGGGGACCCCGAAGCCAAAACAATTTTCTCCATAATCTCTCCTTTTCTGTCTTAACAGTATAACCCTCCATTTATATGGGTGCAACGATTTTTTTCTTTTCTTTTTGCGTAAAAAGTATTACAATATAGACAACTCCATTAAGCTTTGTTTAGACAGATGGAAAATACCGAAAGGAGCAGACAATATGGCTAAGATTAACAAATATTGGGGAATGGTTGCACTCGGAGCAGCAACAGCAGCAGTAGCCGGTGCCGTAGCAGCAGCTTTTGCAAAAAGACGTGCTTTGGAAGAGGCAGCTGACCTTGAAGATGATTTTGAAGATGAGCAGGAAGCTGACGAGCAGCCTGAAGCAAAGGATGTCCACGAAGATTTCGTAACCTGGGAAGCAACTTCCGAAGATGAAAAAGATGATGAAACCGAAGGCTCTGAGGAGCCTGATTCACAAGAAAGTTCAGAGGATACAGAAGAGGATTCTGTTGAAAATGCGGAAGATCAGAATAATGCTATAGCCGATACTCTTGAAAAAGCAGCGAAAGATGAAGATAAATTCGAGGAAGAACTGGCTGAAGCTGAGAAAGAGCAGGACGAAGAAGAAGCTTCTATCCACATTGATTAATTGCAGGTAAATTCATAATTATCCCGTATTTCACAAATAGTGACAATCAGGCTTGTCACTTTCGTTGACAGTATTTAGATTTCACTTTATAAGAAGGCGTTCCAACAGAATTTCTTGTTGCAAAACCCCCACGGCAATTCGAATATAATATGCCGTGGGGGTTTATTTTACGCTTTTGGAAGTTTAAATGAACTCTTAAGAGAAACAATACGGTTAAATACCGGTGCACCTTCTTTGGAATCATGAATGTCTGCACAATAAAAGCCATTTCTTACAAACTGGTAACTATCCAGTCCTTTGGCTTTCAGAAGCTCCGGTTCAACATAAGCAGACATCTCTATAAGAGAATTCGGGTTCAGATTCAGTTCTCCTGTCTCTTTATCATAAACACCCTTTTCCTCATCTACGATATTCTCATAAAGACGTACCGGAACCTTACCTGCATTTGACGCTTCAACCCAGTGAATGGTTCCTTTTACTTTACGTCCGTCAGGTGCATTTCCGCCCTTTGTTTCCGGATCATAAGTACAATGTACAGCAGTAACTGTTCCATCATCCAATGCCTCGAAACCTGTGCATGTAACAAAATATGCATTCATAAGGCGAACTTCCGTACCAAGGAAAAGTCGTTTGTATTTCTTTGGAGGATCGATCATAAAGTCTTCTCTTTCAATATAAAGTTCCTTTCCAAATGGAACCTTTCTGCTACCAAGGGCTTCATTTTCCATATTATTCGGAGCATCCAGATATTCCACCTGTCCTTCCGGATAATTGTCAATGATCAGTTTGATCGGATCAAGGACTGCCATATAGCGAGGAGCCTTTAATTTCAGATCCTCACGGATGCAGTACTCAAGCATTGCATAGTCTACTGAGCTGTCAGCTTTGGATACACCACAAAGTTCCACAAACTTCTGAATAGATTCAGGTGTGTAACCACGGCGACGTAAACCGGAAATAGATACCAGTCTGGGATCATCCCATCCGTCAACAATTCCATTCTCTACCAGCTTCTTAATATAACGCTTACCTGTTACTACATTCGTCAGATACAGCTTTGCAAACTCAATCTGCTTCGGAGGATGTGGATATTCCAGTTCTCTTACAACCCAGTCATATAATGGTCTGTGATCTTCGAATTCCAGAGTACAAATGGAATGTGTAATTCCCTCAATTGCATCCTCAATAGGATGAGCAAAATCATACATCGGGTAAATACACCAGGTATCTCCTGTTCTGTGATGGCTTACATGAGCTACACGATAGATAACCGGATCTCGCATGTTCATGTTTGGAGAAGCCATGTCAATCTTTGCTCTCAGAACTTTCTCACCATCAGCATATTTGCCTTCTTTCATCTCTTCAAAAAGCTGAAGATTCTCTTCTACAGTTCTGTTGCGATACGGACTCTCTTTGCCAGGCTCCTTTAAAGTTCCACGATATTCTCTAATCTGGTCCGCAGTTAAATCGCAGACATATGCCTTACCTTTTTTAATCAGTTTTACTGCAGCTTCATACATCTGTCCGAAATAATCGGAAGCGAAGAACAGTCTGTCCTCCCAGTCAGCTCCCAGCCATTTGATATCGGCTTTAATGGACTCAACAAACTCAGATTTCTCCTTAGTCGGATTGGTATCATCAAAACGCATGTTGAATTTACCATTGTACTCTTTCGCCAGTCCGGCATTTAAAAGAATGGATTTGGCATGTCCTATATGAAGATAACCGTTTGGCTCTGGCGGAAAACGTGTATGAACGGTGTCATAAACTCCTTCTGCCAGGTCTTTATCAATGATATTCTCAATAAAATTTTTGGAAACCTTTTCGTTCTCCATGGTTCTCCCTCCTGATATCAACTCTTTTATAGCATAAATTCCAATATCTGTCAGAGCATGTTAAAAAATTTTCTTCAATATGTGTATCGGGAATAATTTCTCAAACATGTTCTGTTCTTTGATGATTTATCTTATCATAAATAGGTGCATTTTAAAAGTTTTTCTTACAAAAATATTGATTTTTATCCCTATCTATGAGAGTATATTAATTTATGCTACAAAAAAATCCCTGATATATAATCAGGGATTAAAAAGAGCTGATGACGGGAATCGAACCCGTGACCTCCGCCTTACCAAGGCGACGCTCTACCGACTGAGCCACATCAGCACTCTCATGTCCGGCATTTCTGCCGCTCACAGTTGATTATATTACCAGAAGGTTATCTTGTTGTCAACACTTATTTTCAAATTTTTTCAAAAAATATAAAATAATTAAAATTTTTGCTACAGCACCTGCCGCTGCAACCTGGCAGGTACTGCTATACTGCATTTTTCATTTTTCAGGAATGACAATATTCCGCACATAATCTGTATCTGTCAGTAAGCCATCTCCGCTTTTCTTGTTTGTAAAGGAAGCGGTCCCATTCTGATTTCCGGACAGATCAAACTGAACAGCATTTCCCTTTACAGTTCCATTTACTACCTGGTCAATTTTCTCCAGTTTATACCGCATAACTTTACTCTCCTGAACCTGGTATTTTCCTGCCGGAAGTGTGAATACAGCCCTTTTGCTTACGTCTGCCCGGGTGTCTGTGTTTTCTTTTGTAAATTCCACAGTTTTAGAATAAATACGTTCTTCTCCATCCAGATCTGTTCCTTTCACAGTAAATGTAAACGCTGGATTTCCCTGTCCCCAGACAATTTCATCTCCATGAAGAATTTTGTTTATTGTAAGAGTTACCATCTTCACATCTGTCATCTGGAACTTCTGAACTCCAGATGTGCTTTTTACCGTACAGGCCAACGGTTTTCCTTTTTTGTAACCGGAAGGAGCTGTTATTTCTGTAAGTACATATTCTCCAGCTGCCAGCTTATTGATCCTGTGAGCAGTTTTCCCGGACGTCCAGGTGTCGATCACTTTTCCGCTTTTATCCGTCAACTGCATAACAGCTCCTGCAATAGCTTCACCTGTCACTTTATCTGTCTTTAAAAATTCCGCCTTTGTATAATGGTTTTCAATTACCATTGTATAACCTTGCTCATTCTTTACCAATCCATTTACATCCACAGTAAATTTATGAACTGTATTATCCAAAACATATCCGGCAGGTACTGCTGTCTCCTGTATACAATATGTGGCAGGTGACAGCCCTTCCAATTTTATTAATCCGTTTTTGTTTGTTGTATATGTTGTTCCTGCCGAATCTGCATTTGCACTGCTTTCCCATAAACGGAATTTTACGCCTTCAATAGGAGGCCTATTTCCTCCTGCTTCTTCCGTTTCTGTTACTTTTTTGATGTACAGATGCATTTTCTGATTTCTGACAAGGATTTCCTTTTCAGGCTCTGTTTTGCTTAAATTCGCCTCAAATACCTGCCGGCTGATTGCATATCCCTCCGGTGGTCTTACCTCACTTACCTTATATTTCCCAAGATAAATGTCTTTTGAAATGGCTGTTCCATTTCTATCCGTTACTATAGTATCTGCTACAGTCCCAGCTCTCAGCAAAATATTTCCAGAAGCAGAACGGATGTCCTCCAAAGCTGTGATTTGAAATTTCCCATTCTGCAGTGCCTTTCCTGTCTCATCCACTTTTCTTATAGTAATATGACCTTTTGGAACTTTTTCCTTTACAATCACCCTGGTCTTTTCTGTATTTTTTGATGTGGAAGAAGGTTCTCCTCCGATCCAGTTAAAAGTACTTGTAGCAATATTGTATATATGGGCTTCCAGTACATCCGGATTTTGATTTGCTACATAGTACTGCTGTAAGTCACTGTTACTCTTCAATCCAACAGTAAGTAAAAGACGCACGGATTTTCCATAACAGCGCTCTGGCAATTCTGCCACTGAAGACAAGGTAATCGAATTTCCAGCAACATTCAGACTCCAATCTCCGCGTACACTGTCAGAAGCGCCAAATGAAGCATCTACTGTCTGGTCAAGATATATCTGAACCCCTTTCAGTTCAAAACAGTCTGCCAAAGTATCCTGGATTTTAAATTTGGAAATTTTCCATTCTCTTTTATTGGAAGGAATTTCCTGAACAATTTCGAACACACTTTCAAAATCTCTGCCATTATACTCTGCAGCAACTATTCTCTGATTTTCCCTTAGAATCCATTTTTGAGGATTCTTTGGTTCGGTTCTGTTTACGCTCGCCCTGTCTGCAACATTGTTTGAGGTAATTGTTACAGCCTGCGAGTCTCCTTTATGCTGTGTCGTAACAGTAAAATGATTGCTGGTCACATAAGAAGCTACAGTTCCGTTATAAGTACAGGAAATCTCTCCTGGTACCATTCTGGCGTTAAAAATCACATCATAGGATTTCCCATAAAATCCTCTGTCGCCAAGAGCAGCTTCTGTTGCCTTTAAGGTAATGTTCTTTCCATTTACAGATATCTGGAACCGTCCATCCACTCTGTTCTGCCCGTTTTCATAAACCTCAGCTGTTGCAGCTGTCAATTCTGCTCCCGCCGGCAATGTATCTGCAATTTCCATTCTGGTCATATACCCGCCAAATTCATTATCCGGCACATTTATATTCAGTTTATATTTATACTCACTGTCCGGATCTGGAAGAAGAAGGTCTTCTCTCCATACTCCATCCTGCAAATTGGCAGTATACTTCTTTACAGAGGCATTTACTACTTTGTTTTTATATCTTGTACAATCTGTAGTCACTTCATCTGACCAGAAAGTTCCTGCGAGCCCATTTACATGCTGACAGGTAATCGAAGCCTTATTTTTTACCTCATAGCGGTAACTGTCACCACTGTAAACCGGTGTTATTTCAGTAGGATCCATTCTCACTTTTAGCTGAAACTCATATGTTTTTCCATAAAAATCCGCCTGTGACAATGCTGCCTGTGTAGCCTGAAAATTTATCACATCCCCATCTGTAGAAATACTAAACCAGGAGGTTACATCATTCTCTGAAGGCAGCATCTTTACAGCTGCGTAACCAGCGAAATCGACTCCTGCCGGCAGGGTATCACTGACTTCGCAAGAGCTGTAATAATACGCTGAATGCTCTTCCGGGATATCTGTCTGCAAGGTATAATAAAATTCCGAGGTACTGTCAGCCAACGTGTTTGACATTCCCTGGGAAGCCAGTGTATTTCCAGTCTTTTTTACAAGGCCAGGATACTCTACCGGACCATAACCTTTCGCATCCCAGTTAAGTCCGGCAGATGTTTTACAGGTTCCAGTCTTTACATCAGCAAATACACTTTTGATTCGGCTTGCAGTTTCAATGGAATAAGCTCCGCAACCAGGCCGCAGAATTGCCAGATAGAAGCCGGATGAATTGTCCAGTTCATAAACAACTGTATTTTGCGGAACCTCTCCATCAACGGCAGGTGCCGGTGCGGTAAGAACTTCAAAGTTTTTGGAAAATAAAGTTTTTTTCACTATATTTACTACAGAATCAGTTGTCGCATACCGGTGTCCTATTGAACCATTCTGAAGATTGATTCCAAATCTCTGGTACAAGTCAATATCCAGCCATCGAAAACGATAGTTGCCTGCAACCGGAATATCTGTACCGCTTTTTACAATATCAATTTTGATTTCCTGTGCAGAGAGCTCATCCTTAAAGCTGATCCACAATTCATTTGAATTGCTGACGCCAAACATAGGATAAATTCCCGTTATTTTATTTCCCTTGTAATCGTAGGTATAATCCTGATAATTATTACAGGTAAGAAGAAGATCTACTTTCGTATTTGCTTCTTTATTATAGCCAACATGGGTAACACGAAAACCAAATTTTCCTTTCGCATTGTTATTAAGCGGGACAAAATACGGACCTTCTACCATCGCACCTTTTTTCATTCCGGAAACAACATCACTTCCCGCATTGTTCCATGAATAAACCTGGCTATCCGCATTCCAGCCAAGTCTTGTATATTTGCTGCTGAAAAGAGTACTTCCATTTGCAACAGCTGTAAAACCGCCCTTTCCTTCTCTTACAGGAGTTCCTTCCTGTGCATAATTTTCCGGAGCAACATATGCATCAATCAAGTCATCTGTGTTGCCATCTTCAAGCACTTCTAAACCATCTTGAAAAAACATGGAATCCTCTTCTGGAGTTTCCATTTCCTCCAAAGAAGACAAAAATTCTCCATCCTCATTTGCAATCGGTCCACTCTGAAAAAATTTCTCCTCTTCTGAAGCATTCCTGTCGGCTTCTGTACTGCCTGTTTCTGTACTATCTGTTTCTGCCCCATCCATTTCATCATAAGCAGGATTTTCTTCACATTCAGCTTCTTCAGGCGCTGTATTGTCTTGCATTACTTTCTGCGCTTCCGTTTCAGTTGACACCATCTCATCTTCCTGTGCCCTTACTGCCCAGCCAGGATAGGAGAACGCTACAGGCACAGCCAGAGCCGCGGCCAATATAGTTTTTTTCAGATTTCTTTTTCTCATTCCCTCGCCTCCTTCTGGTCAATATCAGCTTGTTTCAAATATTCCTGATAGATTTCTTTCATGGTTTTGCTTCCATCCTGTTCCTGAATAACGCTGGCAATCACAGGTACATCATAGCTTTCGCTTGCATCCAATTCCCCCTCTAAATAGGAAACAGCAGCTATTTTTCGAAATAGCGGTGTAGTGGATTCTCCTGGGTTCAAAACACTTTTATAGCCGTAAATATATTTTTTGTTTCCCGAGGTTTTCTCCTGATAAAGAAGAGCCCACTTCGTCTCGTCTGCCTGAAATGTAAACAATTCTCTATTTTCTCTTATTGTTTTTCTGCCTGTACTGCCATCCAGAACAGCTATACTTCTCATAGGAACATTTACCTCCAGAAAAACATTTGCACTGTTTTCTCCTATATTTTTCACAACCGGATCTTTCTCCAGGCTCTGACCGGGATAAACCTTTGACGCTTTTTGCGTATCCCAGTGGGCTTCTGTAAGCTGCGCCTTTACAGATCCTGCCGTAAAAACATTCTTTACTTCGCCAGCGGATTTGCTTAAATACGCAGCTGTTCCCCCGGCAAAAGACATAGTTCCGACAAGCAGCCCCACAACTGCCAAAAAGCTTCTATTTTTCCTCAACTTATCTCACTCTCCTTTTTATCTGCCCTTCAAAAATTTCTGTTGCCAGATAAATTGCAAACAGGAAAAAGACTGCCGCAATTTTACCCGTTCTGCTTCCTGTAAAGTTCAGCACATATCCGGCAAAAGGGATGCAAAATACAACCGTGCCCTGCAGATTTTCCCACTTTACCGGTTTTGTATCCTGATATTGATTGGAATCCCCTTTTGTTACAAAAAAATGCTTTTCCTTATTGTTTTCAGCTACCCGGTGTGTAATCATTGTTCTCCCTTGTTCCGTGGTAAATGTAATGATCTCCCCTTTTTCTACTTTTTCCGGCTCCTTTTCCTTCACATATATGGCGCTTCCAACTGGCAAATCAGGGCTCATGCTTCCAGACATTACGCTGTAACATTTCATGCCATATATCTGGGGAAACGAAAGTCCGACTAACAAAACGACAAAAATCACCCGTATGATTTTCAACAGACCTTTTCCCCAGATTTTTAATCTCATCTGTCTTTTTCCTTTCTGTACAGTTTTCTTGCAGTTACTGCAAGAACCACCGCAGCTGCAAATAGCGCAAACCATCTTGCCAGCAGATTTGTGTTATCTCCGGTTTTAGGGCTTGCAGACGCAGTTGCATACACTTTTTCTCCTGCTACTCCATTTAAGCTTCCCCCTCCGCTGTTGTATCCACTTCCGCCACTGTTTCCGTTTTCGCCATTCTTTCCATTTCCGCTTTTATTTCCACTTCCGCCGTTATTTCCATCATCTCTATTGTTCTCATCGTCATTGTGCCCCCGGTCACCATTTCCATTTTGACCGGAAGATGAATCTGAAGAGGCCTGACTCGCAGAAAATACCCATTTCACTTTTCCCAACAGCTCCTGATATTCATTATCCATCTCTTCACTTAAAGACAATTTCACAATCAGATTTTTTCCTGCTCCTGGTTTAAACTCACCAAGGGAAATGTCTTTTTTCATGCTCCAGCCTTTTTTCGTTAGATTTCCATCTACAGTTCCATGATAAAGAACTTTATTGTTCTCCAGAATTTCAATCTTCGCATAACTGGTAAGAAGCTTCCGGATCAGCTCCAGATTCTTTTTGCTGTACTTGTTCTGTTTGGCAGCTTCCGCCCGAAGGCTCATCTTAATGTTTAAATCCGAGTTATTAGCAAGCCTTATTGTCTGGCTTCTTGTACATCCAGGCTGCAGGTTCTTAAAGTTTGCAAACAGATCGGTTTTCTCGCCGCCAATGATCAGCTTATGATTTTTGTCAAAAATCACACTGGTAACAACTTCGCAGGTACATGGCTGATAGGTAATTCCAAGATCCTTCTCATTTTTTCCCCATATTGCTTTCATTTCGCCGCTCTCTGCCTGTATACTCTCCAGATTTACAATAATTCTTGCCTCTTTGTTCTTATAACGGTTGTCTGCTTTTTCAGAGAGATAGTAGCTGTCCATCAGAGGCTTTTTTGTGGTTTTTCCTGCCGGCAATACATCCTTATAGTACCAGTAGCCGTCCTCACACAGCTTCCAGAGATCGGTGTTGTAATGAATTTCGATCATCTCAGGATCCAGTTCCCGATTTTCCAGAAACTGACCGTTTTCACTGATACTCCCAAACACTCTTCCAATTTTTATCCGGACAAAGGAATCCACAGTTCCTTCATTTTTTATATTTACCTCTTTCACCACTTTCTGTCCCGGATCTACATGATCTGGCCTTACATAATTTTCCTGTATGGAATTTCTGTAAGAGGACATGGACAGCAGATTTACTGCATATTCAGATACATTCCAGGCAGCCAGCGCAGTACCGCATGCAAGCAGCAGTACTGCCACCACAGTTATGCAGATACTTGTGCACTTATGCTTCTTCATGGTATCTCTTCCTTTCTGATCAGTTCTCACTGCCGCGGTTTATTTCCTGCAAGGTTCCTCCTTTAATTTCTTCATCCAACATGCGGTAAGCTTCTGACTGGGTTGCAAATCCTTTGCTCTGAATTGCCTGTGCTGTTACTTTCAGCTGATAATTTCCAACTTTCTGCATCTGTGTCTGGTTCCAGTCTGTAGGAATCGCAATATTGGTGAACAGGGTAGACTCCTCTCCAATATTTAAAATTCCATCCCCTTTTGCTCCCATATAATTAAAAACAAGTTTTGAAGCAGTAGAGCGTGCCGTGTCCTTTGTCCACAATGGGTTTACCATTGGATAGGCTGCCAGCTGTGCAAGGTTGTAGCCAGGAATCCGATCCTGAATCAGTCCGGTAGCCTTACCTTCTTTTTTGTCATATCCACCGGTAAATGTCTTATCAAAATAAATGGTTTTATAAATCAGATTCAACGCCTGATCGTCTGTGACCGGTGTCCCCTGACTATTCAGAATGTCCACACTCATTCTCACATAACAGGGCTCGTCCCCGTTTTTGTCGGAGGTGATGTTCTTTACAGTTGGATTTTTGTATACCGTGTATCCCGGATACATATTCTTTCCATCGTTTTCATTTGGATCCCAGTCCGGTTCTTTCAGACCAATATCAAGGTCCCCTGTGGTAAAAACATTGGTCTGCACAGAATTTTCCGTGAAATAAGCCATTGTGTTTCCAATTCCAAATAACATGGCACATGAAAGTGCTCCCGCAAATAATACATTTCTTTTTCCTCTGCTCATTTTCATATTTTCTCTTCCTTTCTCTCATTAAAAATGAAACAATCCTGCTTCATACGCACTTTTTGGATTGTTAAGACCAAAATATTCTTCTCCTGTCATCTGCTGAAGAATCTGTCCGGAAATCTTAATTTCCACCCCACCCATTTCCTGGATCCAGGTCTGCCTGCGGTTATTTACCTTTTTATCCACCCAGACCTTTGTAAATAGAGGAACAGTTGTTTCTCCTGTACCATTCAGGTTCCTTTTCAAAACTTTCGAGTAGTAAAAATACTGTACAGGGTCTGTCTTTTTCTGATCAGCAAATCGCACCCATTCTCCTTTAGCAGCATTATCACTGTTATAATCAATGGTATAAACCTGGACTACTTTTTCCATATCCTGAACGCTTAAGACTTTTCCTCTTTTACTCTTATCCGGGCAATTCTGACTGTAAACGAACTCACATTTTAATGCTGCAAGCTCATTCATATTCAATTCTGATGTATTGGTTATCTGAGGATCTTTTGCAACAGAAGAACCTGGAACAGTAAGTAATCCTTTCTGCGGATTCCATGACGGCTCTGTAAGAACTGCATCCAGTCCTTTTTCCCCGACAAATGTCAGCTTGTTTGCAACTTGTCCTGTATCACCAAGATAAGCAAGTGTGCCGCCAGTTCCCACAGCCAGACATAACCCGGTTCCAAAGATCAGTGCTGCCTTTTTCATTTTTTTCATGTGCACCTCCTTACAGTCTTGCAAAGGCTTCTTCCGGAGAAGAAAATCCTTCGCTCTGAACCGACTCTTCATACACAAGAATATCAAATGGAACTAAATTTTCTTTTTTTACTGTGTTTTTTATAACAATATTATCAAAAACCGTATCTGTTCGCTGTCCTGGCTGAAGCTGTTTCTGATAATAATAGTATCCGTCTTCTCCTGTTTTCCAACTGTCTTTTATCTTAAGAGGCTCACACTGCGCCTGTGCATCCAAATTGCTGAATACTACCCTGACCCGGACATATACCGGAATCACAGAATCATTTACAATACATGGTTTTTTCTTTATGACCGATCCTGGTCCAGGATCGGTCGGAGGATCAAACTCTTCTTCAATGTGTGTCTTATTCTCCACTATCTTTATCCTGTTAACAGTTTCCTGGCGGTCAATTAAATAGGCATACACCATAGAACCTGCTGCTCCCGCCAAAAGGCAGAACGCTAGTACAAACAGCATCCATTTCTTTCTCATGGATCAATCACGGCAGGAACCGTTCCTGCTTACTCCTTTCCTCCTGGAATTTCTGTTATTTTGCAGACCTGCTGCAAAACAGCTACTGCTCAAAAAGACCAGTAACCATAAAATCAGCACATGGGTACCACCTCCTTTACAAAGAACCAGAATGGTCATATCTGTCATTAGGGATTTTTTCGAAAATTAAATAGTAAAAAGAATAAAAGATTTGATTTATAAATATATCTGAGATCAGTGAAATAAATAGGAACTACAATTATTAATATTTTAACAATTTCTAAGGTACAATAATTAATTAAATGGAATTTAATAACTGAATTAACAAATTTGAATTAAAGATTAAATTGACGCGTCTTCTGTGACGCATTGATTAATTGATATGATAACATGTTTTTTGAAAAAGTCAATACAGGAAATAGAATTTTTCTATTTCCTGTATCAGCTCCTCTGTCAGAGCATGTTTGAAAAAGGCTCTAGCTTATAACCTCGCGGATTTTAGATCGGATTCTCTGCAGAGCATTATCAACAGATTTTGGAGATTTATTCAGGATTCCTCCAATTTCCACATATCCTTTTCCCTTCAGATACAAATCCAGCACTTTATTTTCCATAGGACTTAAATAATCTGAAATTCTTTTCCGAAGATCTTCTGTAGTCTCCTGATCAATAATGATGGATTCCGGATTCTCCACGCTCAGTTCCCAGATTGGACTGCTTTCATCCTCCTGATTCAACGATACATAGGAATTCAGAGGCTGGTGCTTCTGGCGGTTAGAATTCTGAATGGCACTGTATATCTGCCTGTCAATACATACTCTGGCAAAAGTAGCAAAAGATGCCTCCTTATCTGTCTGAAAATCCCGGACTGCTTTAAACAAACCGATCATTCCTTCCTGGATCAGGTCATCTGTATCTCCTCCGATGAGGAACATGGCCCGGGCTTTCTGACGCACCAGACCCTTATATTTCTCCATCAGATAATCTTCTATGGCTGTCTCTCCAGCCCGCAGACGGGCAATCAGTTCTTCATCACTTACACCATCGAACTTTCCCATATTTCCTCCGGATTTTATTTCATTCTCTGGCGAACCACCTCATAGGCAAGGATTCCTGCTGCAACAGACGCATTCAGAGAATCAATGTCTCCCTTCATAGGAATAGCTGCCACAAAGTCACATTTTTCCTTTACAAGGCGGCTCACGCCCTCTCCCTCATTTCCGATCACCACACCCATAGGACCGGTAAGATTCAGATTGTACATCAATTCTCCGCCCATATCTGCGCATACGAACCACATACCCTCTTTTTTCAGCTCTTCGATGGTCTGTCCAAGATTAGATACCTTAGCAACTGGTGTGTAGTTCAAAGCCCCTGCAGAAGTTTTTGCAACTGTAGATGTAAGCCCTACAGCATGTCTTTTCGGAATGATAACACCATGTGCGCCTGCAAGGTTGGCAGTACGGATAATAGCTCCCAGATTATGGGGATCTTCGATATCATCAAGAAGAAAAATGAAAGGTGCTTCTCCTTTTTCCTTTGCTTTATTTAAAATATCCTCAACTGTGGAATATTCATATGCAGCCACCTGCGCGATCACGCCCTGATGTGCGCCTGTCTCACTTAACTGATCCAGACGCTCTTTCTGTACAAAATTAATGATTGTATCTTTTTTTCTTGCCTCACGGATAATGGTGCGTACTGGTCCATCCTGGCATCTGTCCAGAACAAAAAGCTTGTCCACGCATTTTCCTGAGCGAAATGCCTCTAATACCGCATTTCTTCCTTCAATCTGCTCGCTCATTTGCAGCCTCCTGTCTCTTATTGCCTTTGTAAAATCGTTGCTGTTATTCTTTATAAATTCTCTTCCGGAATTCCTTTTCTCACCAGTTCCACAATTCTGGAATAATCTTCTTTCAGGTACAGATATCCCATCAGTGCTTCAAAGCCTGTAGCCCTGCGGTAATCTGCCATTGTAGCATGCTTGGCCATTGTAGGGGAATGTGCATTTCTGCCTCTTTTATAGACAGCCAATTCTTCTTCTGTAAGATCAGGTTCCAGAAGCTCCATCATCTTTGACTGCGCTCCTGCCTTTACCAGGCTGCTGGCCTTTTTATGAAGCTGATTCACGGGACAGTTGCCTTTTTTAACAAGGACTGTCCGGATCACCAGTTCATAAACACCATCTCCAATATAAGCCAGTGTCAGCGGGGAATAGGTTCGCAGATCCCTGTCTTTCAGATCAAACAGTTCTTTTAATTCACTTAAGCCCGTTTCCATTTTACTCCTTCACGTGTGTCCTTAAGAATGATTCCCTTTGCAAGAAGTTCATCACGAATCTCATCTGCTCTTGCAAAATTCTTTGCCTTTCTTGCTTCCTGGCGCTCTGCAATCAGATCTTCGATTTCTTTATCCAGAATTTCCTCTTTCTTCACAGCAGCAAGTCCAAGCACATCACAAAGCTTCACAAGAATTTCAAGAATTCCTTCTGCAAAAGCGGCACTGCTTTCTTCTGTTACATTTGTATTGGCAAATTTGACCAGTTCAAATATAGCTGCAAGCGCATCAGCTGTGTTGAAATCGTCTTCCATTGCTTCTTCAAATTTCTTTACGTATCCCTCTGCCTCTGCAAGAAGTTTCTCCTCAGCCTCAGTAAGTTCAACAGCAGATGCCTTCTCCTTACGGTCTTTCATGCGTCCTCCTGCCTCTGTAATTCTCTCAAGGGCATTCTTGGAAGACTCCATAAGGTCAGCACTAAAGTTCAGCGGACTTCTGTAGTGTGCATTCAGCATGAAGAAACGAAGCACCTGCAGATCATACTGCTCGCTGATTTCACGCACAGTACGGAAGTTTCCAAGGGACTTGGACATTTTACGGTTATCAATATTCAGGAATGCATTGTGCATCCAGTATCTTGCAAAAATTTTATCATTGCAGCACTCGCTCTGTGCGATTTCATTCTCGTGATGCGGGAAAATAAGATCCTCACCACCGGCATGGATATCGATCTCATCTCCAAGATATTTCTTAGACATAACAGAGCACTCAATGTGCCAGCCCGGACGGCCATCGCACCACGGAGAAGTCCAGTATGGTTCCCCTTCTTTCTTCGGTTTCCAGAGTACGAAATCCAGCGGATCTTCTTTCTGGTCCTCTCCTGATACCTGAAGTGCACGGAATCCAGATTGCAGGTCATCCAGGTTTTTGTGGGAAAGCTTTCCATATTCTTTAAATTTCTTTACACGGAAATATACAGTTCCGTCTGCCACTGCATAAGCATATCCTTTATCCACAAGAGTCTGGATCATGCTGATCATGCCGTCAATTTCCTGAGTTGCCTGAGGATGTGTAGTAGCAGGTTTCACGTTCATTCCTGCCATATCCTTTTTGCACTCTTCAATATATCTCTGGGAAATTTCTTCTGCGGAAACTCCCTCTTCGATTGCTTTCTTGATAATTTTGTCATCTACGTCTGTAAAGTTGGATACATAGTTCACTTCGTATCCTTTATATTCCAGATAACGGCGGACTGTATCAAAAATGATCATTGGACGTGCATTACCAATATGGATCAGGTTGTATACAGTAGGTCCGCAGACATACATTTTTACCTTTCCCTCTTCAAGGGGTACAAATTCCTCTTTCTGACGGGTCAGCGTATTAAAAATCTTCATTTTATTTCTCCCTCCGGTCAATTTCTTTAAATGTTATTTCGCAGCTGCGCACAACAACATTATTTCTTGTATAAAAGGCAGACTGCCTGGGAAGCAATTCCCTCTTCTCTTCCGGTAAACCCCAGCTTCTCCTCTGTGGTAGCCTTGATATTCAGACAGTCAGGCTCCATATGCAGCGCTTTCGCAATGTTTTCCTTCATCTGTGGAATATGAGGTGCCATCTTCGGCTTCTGGGCAATGATCACAGCGTCAATATTTCCTACACCATATCCTTTTTTTTCCAGAAGAGAGGCTACATGTTCCAACAACTTTACGCTGGAAATCCCCTCGTATGCCGGATCTGTATCTGGAAAATGCTGTCCAATATCTCCAAGAGCTGCTGCTCCCAAAAGAGCATCCATAATCGCATGAATCAGTACATCTGCATCTGAATGTCCCAGCAGGCCTTTCTCCCACGGTATCTTCACACCGCCAAGGATCAGATTCCGGTTCTCTGTCAGTCTGTGTACATCATATCCCATTCCCACTTTCATAAGATTATCCACATTTCGTCCCTGCCTTTCTTCTTGAAAGGGATTTTCCTGCATAGCAAAAAATCCCCATGCTATCGTTCGCTATTATACATGATTTCCAATTAAAAAGCAATCCGTCAACAGTTTAATATGCCAGGGATTTCTGTCTGACATTCCAGACTGCGTTGCAACAGAATTCTGCACAATTCTTATTTATGACAAAGGCCTCCTGGGTGAACCCCAGAAGGCCTGACAATATGTATTCTAAATATTTGCATATCTTTAAATACAAAAACATTTGACACATTTTCCTGTGGACAGTACTATTAAACTTCTGCGATTACCTCAACTTCGCAAAGAACATTCTTCGGAAGAGTTTTCACAGCGACACAGGAACGTGCTGGTTTGTTTACGAAATATTTCGCATATACTTCATTAAACTTGGCAAAATCTCCCATATCAGCAAGGAAGCATGTTGTCTTAACTGCCTTCTCAAAACTGCTTCCTGCTTCTTTCAGTACTTCGCCAAGATTCTTCATAACCTGCTCTGCCTGAGTCTCAATGGTATCTCCGTTGATCTCGCCTGTTGCAGGATTTACCGGGATCTGTCCAGATGTAAATAATACTCCATTTAAAATCATTGCCTGAGAGTATGGTCCGATTGCTGCTGGTGCCTTATCTGTATAAACTACTTTCATGGTGTAAATCTCCTTTCATTTTTTCTTTTATTGTCTTCATGCTATCGCAAAATTTTATTAGTGTCAAGCAATTTTTTTGTACAAGTCTGGAAAGGATTCTGTTTTGCAGAAAGCCTTTTTCAAATACGCTCTAATTCAAATAATAATAAGCCATCGCTGAAATCCTCTGAATATTGGAAACAGCATCTGCTTCCTTTCCTGCATTCTCAGACATTACGCACAGAATATAATCCGTTCTAGCTCCATAGACAATTCCAATATCGTGCTGGCTTTTATCATTTTCACCAGTTTTATTCGCTACCTGAACAGATTCCTTAAGCCCGCCAGGAATCTTTGTTCTGGTATCCTGGTTCAAAAGCAAAGACAGCATCTGGTCAGAATCCTCTGGACTTACACATTCTCTTCGGTAAATATTCTCCAGCAGAGTGCCGCAATCCTCCACAGAAGTCGTATTACTGCTTCCAAGCCCTTCCGGATCTGTATTCGAAGGCGCAAGCGTATGAAGCACAGCTGTTTCTTTATAGCCCTGTTCCCTGAGATACCGGTTAATTACACGTGCACCTGCATTGAATTGATTGGAAGCAGTCTGAAGCCTTACCATTTCATTAAAAGACTCATTGTCACTGTAGGTTACCATATTCTCCATAAGCCGAAACAGCTTGTCTGTCACAGTCTGACTAGCTGGATCTGCTTTCAGAAGCATCCCCTCAACCATCCTGATTTTTTCCATATTTTCATAACTTGCAGCCATTGTAAATGCTTTTATCAGACTTGCGGAAGACATGGCTTTATCATTGATGGAGAACTTCTCTCCGCTCTTTAGATCTTTCACATAGACGCTCCAGTCCCCTTCCAGTTTTTCCGTAAATTCCTTCACAGCTTTCTTCAGATTTTTGATCCCCGGATCCGTCAGTTCTTTAATGCTGCCATCTTCTTGGATTGTCAAGCCCTCTGGTGTAGTACCAGCTTCTTCCACTAATACGCCGCTTGATTCATCAAAATAATAATACCCGGAAAATCTCTTTTCTCCCACATTCATTTCCTGGATATAATAAATACCGCCTTCCTGACACACTTTTCCATTTCTGTCAACGTAATACCCGCCATCTAGTTTTATCTGTCCAATCTCTTCTTTTAGAATACAAACTCTTCCAGTACCAGAAAGCCTTCCAAGGTTATTTACCACATAAATCCCCGAAGTCCATCCTGCTTCCACAGTTCCATCTTCTGCTTTCGGGAGTGCTTCCTGTGAAATGGCTGTAAGATGTGCTTCAGAAGCTTTAAATTTCCCTGTCTCGTCGTGATAATAATATCCATTAAACACTGTTCCATCTATAACAAAATGGTCGAAATAATGTATTGCCTGAGCGCAGTCTCCTGAACCGTCTTCATTCAGACAGTAAAATCCGTCACTTTTCAACATATATTTGCCATCACTATTAGGAATAGGAAGTATCTTAGCTTCCTCTGTAACAGATGACAGGCTGCCGCCACTTTCTGATTCCGCCAATACAGTAAGAACTTCAGGCTTCCATAACAGGAGCCCGCTGTTGCTGCACCAAAATGCTGCCCCCAAAAGGACTGCCATTCCAGCTGCTTTATACAGCCATCTGGTTTTTTTGCCTTTTTTCATGTTATTCTCCTTTTAATAAGGGCAGTATAACCTGTTTCTGCTTTGTATGCAACCTCTTTGTTTGCCATAACATTTTTACAGGCTCTGGAATGCGTTTGAAAAGACTTTCTGCAGGATGTACGTCACAATTTGCGAGAGATTTTGTCTGGAATACTCTCCCAAAATTTTTGCAGCTGTGCTTCCACATTTGACAATGTACATGTTTTCCTGTCATTCCACTCCACCGGAAAAAGATTGCTGTATTCTCTCTGCCGGAACCGTTCATCCAAAAGGAGAATAACACCATGATCCTCCCTTGTGCGGATTACTCTTCCAGCAGCCTGCAGAACCTTATTCATGCCAGGGTACCTATAGGCGTAATCAAATCCATTTTCCCCATTTTCTGTGTAAAAAGAACGAAGAATTTCCCTCTCATTTCCCAACTGGGGCAATCCGGTTCCCACTAAAATGGCTCCAATCAGTTTTTCTCCCAGCAGATCGATTCCCTCTGAAAAAATACCGCCCATAATACAAAAAGCTACCAGTGACTCCTGATCCTGTTCAAATTCCTGAAGAAACTCTTCTCTTTCCTGTTCCTTCATAGAGCTGTTCTGACAGATACACTTCACCCAGTTTACAGAAAATTCTTCTTCGTAGACTGCATAAACCTCTTCCAACATTTTGTAAGAAGGAAAAAATACCATATAATTTCCCTTGTGCTGCCATACCGTCCTCGCTATATATTCCGCAATTTTGTGATATTCCTCATATCCCCTGCGGCTATATAAGGAACTTACATCGCCGGCATTTAAAATACAGCGGTTCTTCTGTGAAAACGGTGATTCCACATAGATTCCATAATCGTCCTGCCTGTTGCTGAGCAATTTTCTGTAGTAGCTCATGGGCAGCAATGTAGCAGAAAAGAATACGGCACTGCGGCCTTTCTTCAGATATTCCCCCAGGTTCACTGCCGGATTTACACAGAACAGCTTCAGGCGAAACAGACCATCTTCTCCATTCTCAGCATAAACTACATAGTTCTCGTCTATCAGTTCTGCAATATTCAGAAAATTGCGAATATCAAAATAAAACTTTCTTACTTCATCTTCCAGTTCCACATCCTTATGTGCTTCCAGAAAAGCATCAAATTCTCCCTGAACCTTTAAAATCGTCATAGTTATGGAACCCGTGCCTGGAAGAACGATGTAATTTCCACAGTCCACCTGCAGTTCTTTCAACTGTTTATCCAGCTTTCCAAGGGAGCGGTAAAGTCGGGGTGCTCTCTCCTTCATAGCTTTTCGAACCCGAACAGCATCTTCCCTGCAAATAGAAGCGCTGTACATCTCTCTTCCCCGTTCCGCCAGATTATGGGCTTCATCAATGAGAAAGATATAATCTCCACCTGCACCTTCCCCGAAAAAACGTTTCAAATGAACTGTAGGGTCAAACACATAATTATAATCACAAATTACAGCGTCCACCCACAAAGACAGATCCAGACACATTTCAAAAGGACACACCTGCCATTTCTCGGCCTGCGCCCGGATAGTCTCCCTGTCATATCTGCTCTTCGTCGTCCACAGCTCATAGACAGCGTCATTGACCCTGTCAAAATGTCCCCTGGCATAAGGACAATGTACCGGATCACATTTGGTTTCGTCCATAAAACACAGCTTCTCCTTGGCTGTAATGGTCACCACTTTGTAATTCATTCCCTTTTCCCGCAGCACCTCAAAAGCTTCCTGAGCCACTGTTCTTGTAATAGTCTTGGCTGTAAGATAAAAAATCGTCTCCCCTTTCCCTTCGCCAACAGCACGAACTGCCGGAAATATGGTAGACATGGTTTTTCCTACGCCGGTAGGTGCCTGAATAAAAATCTGACGACTGGCTCCAATTGCATGGTAAACACTGCTTACCATCTTTCTCTGACCTTCTCTGTAGGGAAATGGAAATTCCAGGCTCTGAAGAGAATGATTTCTCTCTTCCTTCCATTTTTTCTGATAACTGAGCCATTTATGATATTCATCCAGAAGTTTCTGGTACCATTCTTGCAGTTCCTCTATGGAGAGCACCTCCCGGAACCTTTTCACCACTTCTGTCTCCAGGTTGGCATATGTCATCTGGATTCCAATCTTCGACAAGCCTTCCTGAACACCGTAAATATAACCATAACACATAGCCTGAGCCTTATGAACCTTCACAGGCTCTTCCATCTGTTCCACATTTCCATATATTCCCTTAATCTCATCGATCCAGACAATCTCCTCTTCTGTAAAAATTCCATCTGCACGCCCTTCCACCCGAATGTCCAGATCCTCATAGCTGTAATTCATCCGCAAAGCAACCTCTGCTCTGTAGTCTCCGCCCATTTGTTTCTGAAGCTTCCGATGCAGTCTGCTGCCCTTTAACATAGCATCTTTGTCTATAGTACCTCTTCGGTTATCAAGATCACCGCCTTGCAATATAAACTCCACAAGATTTCTTACTGATATTCGTGTTACCGGATTGTCCATTTCCAATTTACCGCCTTTTACTGGTCTGCTGCCTTCCAAACAAAGATACCTTATCTGTAAGCATTATAACACGAATTTTACTTATCGGCCTATCCTTTCATAGAAAACTCCGGCATATTACTCCGAAAATGCAAAGCAAGCATCTGCTTCTGAAGTTTCTCATTTCTCCTTGCTTCAATGGATATGCTGTCACAAAATGTCTGCCACAGTTCCTCGTACTCTCCCATATCCCCTACGGCGCTCCCTGGCACCTGTATACGCACCCCTTTTCTCATGACGCACTCCTTCCCTTTCTCATGGCACAACGCCTTCTGCCTCTTCTCATCGTAGATTACCCAGTTCTCATTGGGAAAACGATTGGAAAAATGAAGAGCCATAAGAGACAGGATATCATTCCCCGGCTGGATCTTCGCCAACAGAAATCTTCCGCTAATCTCTCTGAAACGGACAAACCCAAAATAGTGGTGATATTCCCTTTTCACACAGAGTGCCAGTTTCGCAACTCTGGATACATATGGATCTGCCAGTGCCTCCATCACACGTTTTTCACATCTGCCTCCCCCAAAAGCCCGGTGCAGCACATAATAAATGGCAGTTCCCCTGTCTTCATCTGCCGAAGCTGCCGCCAGACAAATCTGTTCGTAAACTTCACTTCCCAGTCTCATAAGAATCGTCCTCATAACCTTACCAGCCTTACTCTGATCCGTAACAATTTCCCGATAAGAAGTGAACAGTTCCATATTTACAGGAAAACTGGTCTGAATGCTCACTTTACAGCCGCCTGCACACTCTTTCCATCCATCATAGACAGCAGAAAAAATCCCCTCCATAGAGTCCTCACATACTAGGATTCTTTTCTCCTGATTCATATAGCTCCCACCTTTCGCTCCACATGATTCTTCGTATTTCCTGTATACAGTCTTCTGCTCCCCATCTCATCTCCAAAGAGGGATAATTGCTGAAATGCAGCTTCATTCCCACGCCTTCGGCAGTTCTCTTCAGATAGAAGATTACGGGTAATATAGGCTTCCTCTACCCTGGTATTGTACATCATGCGGCCATTACAGGTAATAAAATATAAGGCACGCTTCAGAACCACACCAATCCTCTTCAGATCTGCAAAATCCAGGGAATGGGTTCTCCTGGCCCCAATGATTCTTCTGGCAGAGGTATAACCGATTCCCGGTACACGAAGAAGTTCATAATAATCTGCCTGGTTGATCTCTACCGGAAAAAACTCCAGATGTGACACTGCCCAGTCTGCCTTGGGATCCAGAAGAAGGTTAAAATCCGGATGCTTCTCCGAAAGCAGCTCTGATGCCCGAAAACCATAAAACCGCATAAGCCAGTCTGCCTGATAAAGCCGGTGTTCTCGAAGAAGAGGCGGACCTGATAAGGACATAGGCAGATCCTTATCTTCATTTACGGCGACAAAAGCCGAATAAAAAACTCTTTTTAATGCAAAGTTCTTATACAAAGATTCTGCTACTGACACGATCTGATAATCGCTCTCCCCCATAGCTCCAATGATCATCTGGGTACTTTGACCGGCTGGTACAAACTTAGGCGCATGGCGGTACAGAACCAATTCCTCCTTATTCTGCTCTCTCTGCTGCTGAATCTGCTTCATAGGGCGAAGAATGGTTTGCCTGCTCTTATGCGGTGCTAGTTTCCTAAGCCCGTCTGCAGTAGGAAGTTCCAGATTCACGCTCATACGATCTGCCAGATACCCAGCCCGGGCGATCAGTTCAGGAGCAGCACCTGGAATGGCTTTCAAATGAATATATCCCTGAAAATGATATTTATTACGAAGAAGGTTTACTGTACAAAGCAGTTCTTCCATAGTCCTGTCCGGACTTTCCTTTACTCCGGAACTTAAAAACAGTCCTTCAATATAATTCCTCCTGTAAAATTCCATAGTCAGACGACACACTTCTTCTGGAGTAAAACTGGTGCGCACCACATCATTGGATCTTCTGTTTATACAGTATTTACAGTCAAATACACATTCATTTGTGTAAAGGATCTTCAAAAGACTGATACATCTGCCATCCTGGGAAAAACTGTGACAGATTCCGGCAGCAATGCTGTTTCCCATGCCCTTTCCATCTCCATTCCGGTCCACACCACTGGAGGTGCAGGCCACATCATACTTCGCGGCATCCGATAAAATCTCCAGCTTCCGCTTCAATGTCATTGATTCCTGAATAATCATCCCGTAACAAAGCTCCTTTTATGTAATCTGTGTTTCGCATTCTTTATTATTTTTCTTTCTTAATTTCAGAACATTTGTTCTTTTTTCATTTTAGAACATGTGTTCTATTTTGTCAATATCATAAAACGGAACGAAATTTTTTTATACAAAAAAAGCCATAAATCAAAGCTTGATTCTAACACTACCTTTGATTTACGGCTCTTATCTCATTTTTTACTATTAAGGATCCCTGACGAAAGGCGACCTATCCATTCAATTTCAAATCTGTGTCAGCACAAAAATATCATAAATTGCTTTCACTGCATTTTCAAAATCACGGTTCTCCACGCCAATGATAATATTCAGCTCACTGGAGCCCTGGTCAATCATCTTGACATTTACATTTGCATGTGCAAGGGCAGAGAAAATTCTTCCGGCTGTACCGCGGGTGGATTTCATTCCACGTCCTACAACTGCGATCAGGGCAAGGTCAGATTCCATTTCCACAAAATCAGGCTGAACCAGGCGATGGATTCCCGCAATTACCTGCTGCTCCTTTTCTTCAAACTCATCCTGATGAACATATACTGTCATGGTATCGATACCAGATGGAACATGCTCAAAACTGATTCCCTGGTCTTCAAATACCTGAAGCACTCTTCTGCCAAATCCGATTTCACTGTTCATCATGGACTTCTCAATGTTGATAGAACAGAATCCTTTCTTTCCTGCAATACCGGTTATGGTATATTTCGGCTTGCGGCAGGTACTCTCCACAATAAAAGTTCCCTTATCCTCCGGACGGTTAGTGTTGCGGATATTAATCGGAATTCCCTCTTTTCTTACAGGGAAAATAGCATCTTCATGAAGAACAGTAGCTCCCATATAGGAAAGCTCACGAAGTTCACGGTATGTGATGGTCTCAATCACAGCCGGATTCTTTACAATTCTCGGGTCTGTTACAAGGAAACCAGATACATCAGTCCAGTTTTCATACATATCAGCCTTAATTGCCTTGGCAACCAGAGAACCAGTCACATCAGAACCACCTCTGGAAAAAGTGGTCACAGTTCCATCGTCCTTTGCACCATAGAAGCCCGGCACAACTGCATTCTCACATTTGGAAAGACGCTTGTTCAGAAGTTTGTCTGTTTTCTCCGAATCCAGATTTCCGTTTTTATCAAAACGGATCACCTCTGCTGCATCCACAAATTCATAACCAAGATAAGCAGCCATCACTTTGCCGTTCAGATATTCTCCACGGGAAGCGGCGTAATCTCTGCCAATCTGTGCTTTAAAATTCTCTTTGATCAACTGGAAATCCTCTTCCATGGAAAGAGCGAGACCAAGCCCTTTAATAATCTCATAATAACGAGATTTGATTTCTTCTAAAACCTTTTCAAAATCACCGCCATTTGCAGCTGCGTCATAACAGCTGTAAAGAAGATCTGTTACCTTCGTGTCCCCGTCAAATCTCTTACCTGGTGCAGAAGGAACAACAAAACGTCTGCTCTCTTCACTTCTGATAATATCTCCGACTTTTTCAAACTGCTCCGCATTTGCAAGGGAGCTTCCGCCAAATTTTACTACTTTTCTCATAATCCTTATGCTCCTCAAAAACTTTTTCTCCATTTTATGAAAAAATTCGACTTTTTGCAAGGGTTTTTTCGATTTAATTCGTGAAAGTGTTAAATACCTTCAATACCCACAGCTGTTCTCCATCCACTTTAAACTGAATATCCCAGGATCCAAAAGACATTCCGTATTTTCTTTCAGGGTCCTTCTGATACCCAGGTCTTGGATCGTTTGCAAGGACAGCAAGAAGCGCTTCTCTTTTTTCCACTGGAATCTTCTTCAAAAGCTCTTCCGGAAACTCTACTTTCAGCTTATGATCCTGAATCTGGTCGGTAAATCCGCCTGCTGCTTCCGGATGGCTGTCCACGTAAGCCAGATAGGGCTTTATATCATAAATAGGTGTTCCGTCCATAAGATCCGCTCCTGATACATGAAGCACCGGTCCATACTTTTCAGAAAACTCTACGCTCTCCAGCCTTACACTAGAAAGTCCTATGGGATTTGGACGAAAAGGAGACCTTGTAGCAAAAACGCCCATTCTGACATTTCCCCCAAGTCTTGGAGGACGCACTGTAGGAGACCACTCCTTGCGAACAGCCTGTGAAAATTCCCAGATCAGCCAGATATGGGTATACTCTTCCAGCCCTCGAAATGCCTCATGGTTCCGATATTCCGGTTCAAAAATAATATCCGCCTTTAGTTCCTGTATTCTGCCGCTCTGATGGGGAATTCCAAATTTCGTTGGAAAATCGCTTCTGATATGAGCAATTACTTTCATTTCCATTGTTTGTTATACCTTTATCAATCTTTATATGTGCTCTTCTAAACCCACAGATATGATCTATAAACAGCGAACCTTTATTCCTTATGTCCGTCGCTTTTTTCTTCCTCCTTGATTTCCCAGTGAAGCAGGAACGTAAGGGCTGCTCGAAGAGCAATAATTCCGGCTACAATTCCGATTTCTTTCCACTCACGTACTACTACAGTACGAAGAATCTCACTTCCCATTTTAAATTCCAGTCCCATGGCAAGTCCCCTCGCCAGATAGACACCAGTATCTCCGGCATGTTTCAGCCATTTGATAAATCCGGTAATTCCACTCCAGATAATAATGGCAACTCCAATAAACTCAAAAATTACAATGGCGAAACCAGCAATATTCTCCAGAACCCACTCCATAATTCCAGTTATGGTCGTCATCATAGGTACCTCCTTTTTCCTGCTGACAGTCTACCTTTTCTTACAGAATGTATTTTCATTGCTGCACAGCCTGCAAACAGCAACAGTTTCTTATTTTTGCTCCAGCCAGGTCACCACTTCTGTGTGGTCTGTAAAACAAAACATTTCCACAGGCTGGATTTCTCTAACTATATAGTTTTTTCTCGTAAGGAAATTAAGGTCTCTTGCAAGTGTTTCCGGGTTACAGGAAATGTAAACAATTTTCTTCGGAGAGAGTTTTATTACGGAATTCAGGAATTTCTCGCTGCTGCCTGAGCGGGGAGGATCCATAAATACCACATCTGCCTTTTCACCAGCTTCTGCCATTGCCTCCATAAATTCACCGGCATCACCCTGGCGGAAAGATATGTTTACCACCTTATTCTCTCTTGCATTGATCCTTGCATCCCTGACTGCATCTTTATTCAGTTCCACTCCGACCACTTCTCTTGCCTTACCAGAAGCTACCAGACCGATGGTGCCAATTCCACAATATGCATCAATGACTTTTTCTTTCCCTGTCAGCCCTGCAAATTCCACAGCTTTTCCATAAAGAATTTCGGTCTGCACTGAATTTACCTGATAGAAGGATTTCGGTGAAATACGGAAAGATTTTCCACAAAGGGTATCACGGATAAATCCCTTACCATAAAGTACGATTTCCCTCTCGCCAAGAACCATGCTTGTATTTTTGTCATTAATATTTAATACCACAGTACTGATCTCTGGATGAACTTTTCTTAATGCCTTCACAAAGTTATTTTTGGATGGAAAAATAGGAGAGGCGACCACCAGTACTACCATTACCTCACCTGTGGAAAAGCCACGGCGCACCAGTACATGGCGCAGAAGTCCATATCCGGTATCCTCATCATATGTTTTGATCTTAAAAGACTTTAGCATTCCCCGGATAGTACGAATGATTTCCTGACTCTTCTCATCCTCAATCAGACACTGTTCAATAGAAACCACTCTGTGGGTACCAGCCTCATAAATTCCAGAAATAATATTTCCCTTCCGGTCACGGTCAAATACAGCATGAACTTTATTCCGGTAAAAATAAGGATCTTTCATTCCAATTACCGGCTTCACATTCCCAAACTTCTTCAAAAGCCCCTGTACCTGATTTTGTTTCTTTTTAAGCTGTGCGGAATAAGGCACCCCCTGATACTGGCATCCACCGCACTTTTTTGCGTATGGACAGACTGTCTGTGTTTTTTTCTCTTCCATAAATTCTCCCTTATCTTTATTTTGCTTTTCGTTCTTCATAATATCTGACAAGCTTCAGCGCCGCCAACGCACTAAAAGTGCCTACAAGGGCTCCAGCCAGCACATCCGTAGGATAGTGTACTCCCACGTACAATCGAGACAAAGCGATCAGAACTGCCAGAACCATGGCTGCTTTTCCCCATTTTCCAGGAAAGGCTTTATAATATACACCTGCACAGGCAAAAGATGCGCAGGTATGTCCTGATGGGAAAGAATAGTCCTTCAGCCTGGCAACCAGAGGTACAAGTCCCTCCACAGAATCATAAGGTCTTATACGCGCTACCAGGTCCTTAAGGCATAAATTCGTAACCACTGCCCCTATAGTCAGTGCCAGAAGTGCGGTTACACCTGCCTTTCTTGTCTTCTTTGGAAAAAGAAAGAGCAGCCCCAAAACAATCCAGAACCAGCCTCCGTCCCCCAGAAAGGTAATTCCCTTCCACAGCCAGGTAAACAGATCACTTCTTAAATACTGCTGTATAAAAAGCAGAATCTGTGCATCAATATTATGTATCCATTCAAGCAATTCCACTTATCCTCCACCCGCTTTCAATTCTGATTGCTGTCTATATATTTCTATAATTTATTTTTATAATGGTTCAGCAGACAGTGTGTAACTGCAAAGTAACTCAACAGCTGCTTTTATTTTGTTATTATAGCGTAAAAGACGGTTCGTGTGGTGCGAACCGTCTTAATTCTTTTTAATTCTTATTCACCTGCGTGATACAGGATCTGCTGAAGATATTGCCGATTCTGCTCTAAATCAGGAACCAGAACCTGCATGCCGTCAATCGTTTGAGGTGTGTAAGCTCCATCCTCCGGAATCCGGTATGATGCAATTTCATCTGTACCGATGTTCATTACATCCATGGCATATCCTGTTATATCCCACAAAGAAAGATCCGTAGTAACCATTGGAAGAACATCCTTAACCAGACCTGCAATATCAAAAACTCCCAGATCTTTTATCTTGGCAAAAGCAGCCATAAGTACTTCCTGCTGCCGCTCTGTTCTCCGATAATCGGAATTTCCAATAGAACGGTTGCGTGCATGGATAAGTGCCTGTTCTCCATCCAGATGGTTCATGCCTTCCTGAAGATTCCAGTCGCTTCGAAGGGGCTGAGGGTAAAGAACACTCTGATCTCGTCCGCAGATATAATCTGCTTCCGCCTGAGTCAGCTCCAGATCTATTCCTCCAACCTTGTCAACCAGAACCTGGAAAACTTCAAAATCCACTTCCACATTTCCGTCTATCTTTACTCCGAAATTTTCTTCCAGAGTCGCATCCAAAAACTCCATTCCGCCATATGCGTAAGCCGCATTAATACGAGTGGTCGAATATCCTGGAATGGCAACATAAAGATCTCTCATAAAAGAGGTCAGGCTTACAGTTCTCTGATCCTTATCCAATGTGGCAAGAATCATAGAATCGGAACGCTGCCGGGACTCCCCTTCTCTTTTGTCCTGTCCGATAAGCAAAATGCTCTTGATATTGCTGGTGGCAGCTTCGGCATCCGTATTCTCTGCCTTTACTGTATATGCAGACGCCGTACTCACAGCCGGGCTTTCCAGAAACAGCACCGCGCCAAGGCAGATAAGAACCTTTTTCCATATGGTAGATCTCATATATTTGCTCCTATGTACATGTGCATGGTCAAAAAGGAATCTGTCTGCAGGTTATTTCATAACCAGCAGTCATTATTTGTTACTGTTCACTCCGTTCATAGTAACTATTATTTTACTACAATTGTCAGAACTGCTCCGTTTGAAGCATTGCCATTGGAGTCAACAACATAATAAGTCAGTTCATAAGTCCCCGGAGTATTCACATCAACCGTTCCGGTAATCTGAATTTTACGGTAAAGATCACTTGTTGAATCTTTATCGTCCTGAATGTCTTTAACATAACTTAATCTGTCAATCTGTGTTCCCTTAGCAATTTCAACGTAGTAAGTATTCAGATAAAAACGCGGATCCTGAGGATTCAGCTGGTCAATCTTTTCTTCTTCCCTTTCCTGCGCTTTTTCTTCCTCTGTTATTTCTGATTCTTCTTCATCTTCTGAATCAATCTCATTTTCATCCTGCAGGGCTTCATCCGTTTCTGCATCTGTATCTGTATTGTCAGAAGAAGTTCTGGCTCCTGAAGTAAATCCCATAAGATTTTCCTCGGAAGTCATATGATAGGTTACCTTTGTTACATTGTTGCTGTTATCTTTTGCAACATAAACAACTGTAACTTCATCCCCTTTTTCATTTGGATAAACATTCTCAACTGTCAGACTGGCTGAAACATCTCCATCCCTCTCGTCAACAGCTTTTACTCCTTCCAGAAGATCTTCCGTTGTCATATCCGCAGTGTAGCTGTTTTTCTTGCTCTCTGCAATGGTAATTTCCGGTCCTTTGCGATCCTGTCTCATATACAGCCATCCCAGGATTCCGGTCGCTCCTATTGCCACTGCCGCCATTAAAACAATCAACCATTTACGCATATCTGCAGCTCCTTATACTCAATTTCATCAGCGACGTTTTCTTGATTTCTGTTTCTTGGATCTGCTTTCTTTCTCTGAATATGGAATGCTTCCCAGAACAGAAAGTCCAAGATAACGCTCTACATCTTCCTCAACCTTGATCGTATCATTCGTAAGATAAATGATGATCACAATCGCCATTGCAATGATAACACCTAAAAGTCCACCGATCACACCATTCTTCGCAAGACTTGGGCTGGCTTTTTCACTTGGGATATTTGCGCTGTCAACTACGTTAACCGCCTCAATATCCATAACTGACTGAATGTGCTCTGCTGCCATATCACGGATAGCATTGGCCATCTCGCTTGCTGTATATGGATCTTCATCAGATACTATGATCGTTACAATACGGCTGTCTGTAGAAGTATCTACTGTCAGTTTGCCAAGCAGCTGCTGATAGGTAATATTAAGATTCAGCTGTGCAATTACACCTTCAAGAACTGTACGGCTCTTAATAAGTTCCGCATAGTCCTTAGTCAGCTGTGTACTGGTCTGCATATCTGCACTGGTCAGTGTATTGCTGTCCTGTTTATTCAACACCATGATCTTCGTAGTAGATTCATACTGTGGAGTGATAAAAAGCATTGTTCCGATAATGGAAATCACACCCAGAATGATACCGGAAAGAATAATCAATCCCAGCCTGCTAAGAATCAGGTGAAAAATCTCACCTAAATCGATTTCAATTTCATCGTTATTATTTGTAACCTGATTTTCCATTCTTCTTCTCCGTTACCCTGTAATTTTCTTTACTTTTTCTAAACAGATACATCGTTTCCAACGACATCCCATATATAAAAGTCAAAATCTCTCGTTATTTATAATGCACTCCGGATTGCTGATAAAAATCATATCCGCGTAATCCGTACCCATCATTTTTTCAATTTTGTCGTAACATTTGCCAATGTGAGGCGTTCGTCTGGCCAGATCATGACCGTCAGACCCCACAAAATCCAACATTTCTTCTTTAATTACTTTCTTGCAGAAACGCTTGATCATAAAGCCATCCTCACCAATAATACTGTCCGCATTCATCTGGATATAGGCACCCATATCCCTGAGTTCATCAATAAAATCCAGACCGTTTTTTACTACCGAATGATAGCGTTCTACATGTGCGATAATAGGATAATACCCTTTCCGGATCAATGCCTGCACCCGTTCCCTGATATAGGACTTTTCGTCTGAAGTTCGAAACTCCGTTAACACATAACGGGAACCTGACATGGTAAGTCTTTCACCTTTTTTCAGACAGTCTGTCATATCCATACTGGAATGAAGCTCGCAGCCCAGATACATCTGAATACCGTCTTCTCCAATCTCAGCGGCAGCCTTCCTCACACGAAGGAATTGCTTCTTAACCTGTTCCAAAGACGGCTCAAACATATCATATCGAAAATGCGGAGTGGCAATAATGTTGCGGACACCATCATCATATTCCTTCTGGAGCATGCGTACAGATGTCTTGAGATCCTTCGCTCCATCATCAACTCCCGGAACAATATGACAGTGAATATCATAAATACCTTTCATTCGCTTCGCCCATTTCCAATCTTTTCATATAACAATCTCGAATAATGACGGATCAATATTTTCCGTATTCTCCGTACTTGCCATATTTGCCATATTTACCATACTTACCGTATTTACCATATTCCTTGGTATCTACCTTGTTCAAAATTGCACCGATAATCGGACAGTTGGTCTTCTCCAGCTGCCCCTTGATCTCCTGTACAAAATGGTAGCTGATACTGCCGGATTCGATTACAATGACAGTTCCATCGCAGGAATCCGCCACAACTGCACAGTCGATTACTCGTCCAAGAGGCGGTGTATCTATGATAATGTAATCATATACATCTCTTACAACACGGATCATGTCTTTAAACTGTCTGCTTCCTAAAAGCTCTGCCGGGTTCGGCGGTACAACACCGGAAAAAATAATGTGAAACTTGGGAAGATTGGTTGCGCAGATAACGTCCTGCAGTTTCGCCTGCTTTGACAGGTAGTGGGTCAGTCCCTTCACTTCTTCCTCAACCTGTACACGTCCCATAAGTACGGATTTACGAAGGTCTGCATCAATCAAAAGTACAGATTTACCACTCTCTGCAAGGGAAGCTGCAAGATGGAAAGTTACATTACTCTTTCCTTCATTCGGGGTACAGCTTGTAAATGCAATCACCTTTTTGTCGGCACCGCAAAATTGAATGTTTGTACGAAGTGCCTTATAAGCCTCATCCATGGATGAATCAGCTTTCCAGTCGCTAATTTTTACTTTTACCATAATTTTGTTTTCACCTTATCTATTTGTTATCCTGTAAATCTGCCATATTTTCCTTCTAATTTCCCATAATTCACGTCATGGCAGTATCTGCCTAAATATTATACACTATAAGTACCGCATTGGCTAGTACATTTTCGAACTAAATATGCACAATTTTTCACAAAATTTTCATATTATTCTTGATTCCCTTCCTGAATCCCTTCTATACCCTGAACGGATGATCCCTCTTCCAAAAGATAAACTTCTACATCAAATACACCGCTGTTCAACGCTTCCGCATGGCTTCCCATATAAATATCAATGCGGTTGTTCTTAATGGCGCCGCCGCAGTCTTCTGCCACATAGACCTGTCCATTGATAACTACTTTAGAACCGTAAGGAATTACATTTGGATCTACTGCAATAGTACGGTTCGTGGTAGCTGTCACACCTGTGGATGTGATTCCGTTTGCCCACGGACCGCAGCAAATGCTGCACTGGCAGTAATGGGTAATATGGAAAACACCAAGTGGACGAAGGCTGCTGTCTGCGGAAACCATAATCGGCTGTCCTTCAAGAACACCTGCATTTCCCCCTGTCTGAGTAACACCTTCTACTGCTTCTGCAAATACGCCCTCTCCTGTACTTTTATGTATAATTCCTGCTTCTACAGTTCCATCTGAGGTTGCATCTGAAGCTACCTGATTCTTATCTTCATAACCCTCCAAAACAGAGGTTGGGATATATCCCACCTGTTCTTCTCCATTATCATCCTCAAATAAAATCCTGCTCCAGATATCATCAATAGTACCTGTACGGCTGATTTCATCTTCTTCCAGCACTTCACCGATCACAGAACCCTCTTTTCTGCCAGGATAATCTAATACATCTGTATCTGCCGCTACTGTGACAGTATCCTGGACTTCCGTGATCTCGTCCTCGATTTTCCCGGAATCCTTTTTTTCGATAGCTTCTTCTGAAACTGTTTCTTCTTTATTATCAGTATTTTCCTGTGCTGTACCTGAAATGGCCGGACCGGCTATTTCCGCTCCAAGCGCAGAAACAGGCATACATGCGGAAACACATACTGCCATAATCAGAAATCTTTTTTTCATAAATTTATATCTCCTGATCTGTTCAATTTTCCCCTCTACTCTTTGTTTATCATAGCACAGCTATTTTCTTATTTCAAATCCCATCAGGCTTTTTAGAAATTTTTCACATTTATTATTGTAGCTTTTTTGTTTTTTCATTAAAAAAAACATTATTTCATTTTTTTCAAAAAAACATTGTCAAGCGTTTTTGAAAATGTCCTAAAATAATTGAAGTATTAGCCCCGGCTTTT
>OLPO01000301.1_pt1 | contig 42082 bp, 38 predicted proteins | sample 1672831 | NCBI WGS metagenome assembly OLPO01 (sample SAMEA3136728, study PRJEB25190) | human gut metagenome
TGCGCCCCCCCCAACACCAACCTCTCACCTCTCGCATCCGCAAAACCTTTCCAACCAATCCCAAGGCCGCATTTGGGCAAAAAATTCGACTTGTTAGACTTTCGCCCCCTTGGCGACCTCCGCTTTGAGCTATATTGGGAAGAAAACGACCTAATTACCCGGAAAATCTGAGAATATCCTCCAAGGAAACTCTAACAACTCGAAATTCTTACTCCAAACAGGCCCGACTATTGGATGGAGGCGTCCGTGAACGAAGAGACCCCCGAAACGATGGCCATAGGCGAAATGCCTACTGGCGAAAACGTGTCCCACGAAAGGTGCCCCCGACAGCCATTGGTTACCGAACGCCTTAACGCCGAGACGGTAGGTGACGCGGTTTACGATGCCATTCGCCAGTGCGCCGTCACGTTGCGGCCCGACTTCCAAAGAGCCGTGGAAGCGGCGCGCGAGGAGGCGGTGCCGGAGAGCCGGGAAGCGGGCGTGCTCGACCGCATCCTGGAAAACGCCCGCATCGGCGTGACCGACGGCGTGCCCATCTGCCAGGACACCGGCAGCGTGTGGGTGTGTTTGGAAGTCGGCGAAAAGCTCAGCGTGCCCGGTAACATCTTCAGCCGCGTGAACGACGCGGTGGCCCGCGCCTACACGGACGGCCGCCTGCGCATGTCCCTTGTGCGCGACGCCCTGTTCGACCGCGCCAACACCGGCGACAACACGCCCGCCTTCTGCGAGCTGAAACTCGTGCCCGGCACCAGCGCCACCCTGCACGTGCTGCTGAAGGGCGGCGGCTCCGACAACGCCTCCCGCGTGGTCATGCTGCCCCCGGGCGCCGGCGCTAACGGCGTGCGGAAAGTGGTGCTCGACTGCGTGCGCGAGAAGGCGGCCAACGCCTGCCCGCCGCTCGTCATCGGGCTGGGCGTGGGCGCCACCTTCGACAAGGTGGCGGGACTCGCTAAACACGCCCTTCTGCGCGAGGTGGGCAGCCCGGCCGCAAGCGCCGAGGCGGCGGCCTTTGAAGAAGAACTGCTGGCGGAGGTGAACGCGCTGGGCATCGGTCCTGCGGCCCTGGGGGGCACGCCCACGGCCCTGGCCGTGCACCTGGAGACGGCCCCCTGCCACATCGCCGCCCTGCCCGTTGCCGTGAACATGGGCTGCTGCGCCATGCGCAGTGCGTCCGTCAAGCTCATCTAGCGCACCACCCCGAAAGGACTCCCCATGGCGAAAACCGTCTCCCTCACCTTGCCGCTGACCCGCGCGGACCTCGCCGACCTCCAGGTCGGCGACGAGGTGCTGCTCTCGGGGCCCGTCTACACCATGCGCGACGCCGGCCACGAGCGCGCCCTGCATTGCTTGGAAGACACCGGCCACCTCCCCTTCGATCTGGAAGGTGCCACCCTCTTCTACGCTGGCCCCACCCCCGCGGCGGCCGGGCGCCCCTTGGGCTCGGTCGGCCCCACCACCGCCAGCCGCATGGATTTCGCCACGCCGGCGCTCTTCGAGGCCGGCATCGTCGCCGCCATCGGCAAGGGCAAGCGCAGCCCCGAAGTCGTGCGCTCCTGCCAGGAAACCGGCAGCGTCTACCTCTGCACCGTGGGCGGCATCGCCGCATTGCTGGCGAAATCCGTCACCGAAAGCGAACTTGTCGGCTGGGAAGACCTCGGCACCGAGGCTCTGCGCAAGCTCACCCTGAAGGACTTCCCCACCTACGTCGCCGTCGACACCAAAGGCGGCGACCTCTACCGCGAAATAGAAGCCGCCGCCCAATAAGCTCGACAATCCAGCACTGCTCGACTTAAATCAAACCAACCATGCGAGAAGCGCTCGGAGGGTGCGCATCGCCGACCTCTGAGCGCCCCGCGGAGAACGCCGTTAGTTAAAGAAATAGCCCCACGTCAGCAGCAAGCGCACCGGGATGAGGCTGTCTTATGTGCGCTCCTTCCGCTATTTCCTTTAACGGCGTTCGCAGCGGGATAAAGCGCTCAGCGGGCGGCGATGCGCACCCTCCGAGCGCTTCCCCCGGCAGGTTACTTCTTGGAAGCCGCTTTTCGGCCACCCTTGGAGCGGCCGCTCTTCTTCTCGGCCTTCTCCTTCTCTTCCTCCTCCTTGCCCGGACAATCGAAGTTCGGGCACAGCTTCCACGGCCCGCGGGCCGTCTTGATGACCACCATGGGCGCGCCGCAGTGCTCGCACACCTCCTCAGTGGGGACGATGTCGCCGTACTGAGGCAGCGGGTAGCGCGTCTGGCACTCGTCGAAGTTCTCGCACGTGATGGAGCGCTTCAGCGTGCGCGGGTTGCGCCGGGCGATGAGGTTCTTGTCGAGGCCGCGCTCCGCGCACACGGGGCACTTGCCCACTACGACCTCCGGTTCCTGGTTCGAAGCGCAGGCGGGGTCGATGCACTGCACGCGCGGTTTGCTGCGGAAGGCGGTCACCTTCACCTGGGGCATGCCGCAGGTGGGGCACTTCTCGGGCACAGCCTCGATCTTGCCCTTGGGAAGCGGATAAGTCACGTCGCAGTCGGGCCAGCCGGCGCACCCGATGAACATCGATTTGGTCTTGTGGCTCGCCTTCAGTTGCAGATCCTTGCCGCACTTCGGGCACGGCCCCACGTAGGCGTCGGCGGCCACGGCGTCGGAAAGCGCGTCGGCCACCTCCTCGGAATGGGGCATGAGGTTCGCCAGCTCCTGGGCGAGCAGGTTGCGCGAGGTCTCCACCACCTCGGCCTTCGTCTGCTCCCCCTCGGCGATGCGATCCATGGAGCGCTCCAGTTCGGCGGTCATTTCCGCGTGGGTGATGTGCGGTGCGAACTTGTCCAGCGCGTCGATGACGGCGATGCCCAGCTGCGAGGGCTCGATAGGGTCGTTCTGCACGTACTTCACCTGGTAGAGGCGCTCGATGATGGAGGCGCGGGTCGATTTCGTGCCCAGTCCCAGCTTCTCCATTTCCTGGACGAGCTTGCCCTGGGAATAGCGCGCCGGCGGCTCGGTCTGCTTCTTCGTGCAGGTGGCGCCGTTGAAGGCGATGGTGGAGCCCTCGGAGAGCGCCGGCAGCTGCTCGTCTTTCTTCAACCCGTAGGGGTAGATGGCGCGGAAGCCCGGCTCTGCCAGCACGTCGCCCTTAGCCACGAAGGGCTCGCCGGCCACGTCGAGCGTCACCTTCGTGCCCTCCACCGTGGCCGGGCCCGAAAGGGTCGCCAAGAAGCGGCGGGCGATGAGGTTGTACAGCTTGTAGTCGGCAGCGGACAGGTCGTCGGGCGTGGCGGCCGCCGTGGGGTAGATGGGCGGGTGGTCGGTGGTCTCGGTCTTGCCACGGGTGGCCTTCAAGGGACCGGCGGACAGCAGCTGCTTGCAGTAGGGGCCGTAGGCGGGGTTCGCCGCGATGGCGTTCACCACCTCGGCCAGATCCAACGAGTCCGGGTACACCGTGTTGTCCACGCGGGGGTAGGAGATGTAGCCGTCCATATACAGGCTCTCGGCGATGCGCATGCAGCGGGCGGGGCTGATGCCCTCGGCGGAGGCGGCGGCCATGAGCGAGGTGGTGTTGAAGGGCACCGGCGCCGGAACCTTGCGGCGCTTCTTCTCCACCGAGGCCACCCGCGCGCTCACGGCGCCTTCCACGCGGGCCATGGCGGCCGCAGCCTCGGCCTCGGCCTTGAAGCGGGCCGTGGCGTGGGGCGCCTCGAAGGCCTCGGGGCCGTCGCCGGGGGTGGGGGCGGCCGCAGCAGCGCCGTCGAAGGCGCCGCGGATGACCCAGTAGTCCTCGGGCACGAAGGCCATGCGCTCGCGCTCGCGCTCGACGATGATGGCGAGCGTCGGCGTCTGCACGCGCCCGGAGGAGCGCACGTTGCCGTAGCCGGCGAACTTCACCAGCGTGAGGTAGCGCGTGAGCACCGCGCCCCAAATGAGGTCGATGTCGCGGCGCGACCCGCCGGCGGCGGCCAGGTCGTCGTCCATGGGCACGAGGTTGGCGAAGGCGTGGGTGATCTCCGGCTTCGTGAAGGCGGAGTAGCGCGCCCGCGACACCGGCGCCGTGGCGTTCACCTCGCGGCAGCACGACAGCGCGTCGGAGCCGATGAGCTCGCCCTCGCGGTCGAAGTCGGTGGCGATGACGATGGAGTCGGCCTTCTTCGCCAGGTTCTTCAGAGAGCGGATGATGTCCTTCTCCTTGGGCAGCTTCTCGATGGGCGCGTAGATGAGATACGGCAGCGCCTCCATCTTCCACCCCTTGAGCTCCACGCCGTCGGCGGTGAAGGGCTTCTTCTTTTTGAAGGGGGGCTTGGCAAGGCTGTCCGGCACGACAGCGGGCAGCATCTCGCCCTCGGCGGTGACGCCCTCCCAGCCGCCGCGCTTCTTGTAGGTAAGGCTCGGGGTGAAATCGGGCTCCAGGATGTGGCCGCGCAGGCCGATGGTCACCCACTCCTCCCCTTCGACTTCGAACCGGTAGACCGGCGTGTTGAACACCTTGTCGGCTTTGGGCTTGGAAGCGCCCAGAAGATCGGCGATCTTCACCGCCGCGTCGTTCTTCTCCGTAACGACCAGTTTCACGGAACCATCCTCCTTCTCGGCCGCGTGATGCGGCCCTCACGTTCGCACGATTTACCCCACCTTGAGATTTTTACGTGCGCGGGGTTTTGTCTGGGCAGCCGCGCCGCCTTGGGGCCGCGCGAATGCGTGGGGCCTAGGATACACGATTTGCCGCAGCGCGGTGCGAGAAAGTCGTTAAATTAAAATCCCTCTCGCAAGGTTCCCGTAAGGTCGGTGGCCGTTTCATGGGCGTCCCGTAGTCGATTTATGAAGACGGAGCCTGCGGGTTACCATAGATGCCGGACGCCGTCGAATCGCAGCATTCGACCCGCGAATACCGAGCATCAACGTACCCCCGGCGGCGCCTTCGCGCAACGTGACCCACCCCGAGGAGATTCCGTGGACAGCAAGATCATCAAAGCCTTCATCGGCCTCATTGCCGCCTTCATCCTCGTCATCGCCGTTTTCGGCATCCTGCCCCAGCTGGGCATGAAGGGGCCCTTCGAGAACTTCCAGAACCCCCTGGCCGGCCTGTTCGAGGGCGGCAAGAACGCCGCGGCCAATGCGGCCCTGGACGTGTCGGGCCTGAAGTCGAAAGCCGAGAGCGCCCTGCGCGGCAACACCGACCGCATCGCCGAGGCCACGGGCATGTCCTCCTCTCAGGTGGACGCCGCCATCGACGCGCTGGACATCCAAAGCTGGGAGGTGACGAGCCTGCCCGAGGGCGCCGCGAAGACCGGCTCGGCCAACGTCAGCTACAGCGGCACCGACGCCACCATCACCACCTACGACGACCCCTCCGTCGTCACCGTCACCGCCATGGGCCAAGACATCACCCTCGCCGTCCCCGACTCCGCCCAAAGCTACCTGCCGTTTTTGAGCTACTTGGGGTAGGCGAAACCCCCGGACGCGGGCACCGAGATCGCAGAACCCGGTTAGTGCCGCCCGATATCGTCCGCAGCAATCCAGCTGCGTTCGCCAACTCCACGAAATCTGGCAAGTTTTCCTTGGTTTTCGACATCTTCTTCGCCAGGAGCATCTCGATCAAGCCCAAATCATCCCAGCTCTCAATCCCGACCTGGGGAAAGGCCACGTCAATCCCGACGGGTCTTTCCCCTCCCGGCTCCTCACGTCGAAAACCTCTAAAAACTCGCCGCCTCAAGCCACTCAGAACTGCACACAACGAGAAGGGCCGCCCACGCACAAGCGACCCTTACCTCTCCAGGGATCCCCGTCATCCGCCCCCTGCACCGCGAACGCTACTTTAATCGTGTAGCCTTCTGGAACATTTGAGCCCGAGGTCCGCACCGTAGATGTCGCAAGCGCCAGCCGCGAGGAGCTCGCAATCGACCAGAAAGATGCTCTCGGGAAAGCCCTCAGATCGACATACACGCAGCTACCGAGCCAAGAAGGCGTCAATCAAGAGATAGCGGTTATCCGAACAAATGCTTGAAGCGTTCCAGAATGCCATGTCGCACTGGTGTATCTGTCGCTTCTTCTTCGTAGACTGAACGAGTAGGATATTGCCCGAATTCCTTGCGAAGGGCATTGCCCAGTTCCTGAAGATCGTCGTACTCGGTGTTCTCCAACCTGAACAGTGACACAAGAAACTCGTCACCACTTTCGCTGTCGGCGAGGACCGATTCGTTACCGTAGCCCCTGAAATGACGCTCAACTTTTTTGTAAACGTCAGAGCCGATGCCGGTGTGATAAAGATCACGCGCTTTATTCCAGAGAACATAGCCTCCGGCAAAGTCGTGGTCTTTCATTATCTTGATGTCGTATTGATCGTTTTGTAGGTCATATATGCGCACATCGTAGGCAGCAAGAAAAGCCTCGGCCGAGATCCACCCGTCTTGGGATTCCGCAGCTGCGAGCACCTCGGCAGCTTCTTTAGCTTCAGGGATGCTGCTTGCATAACCAACAACACCCCTGATTGCTATACCTGCAAGTTCATCGAGAAACCCCATTGCAGTCTAACCTCGTTCAGCATTCGATACCGCCCTTGCCAAAGCTTGGTTACACCTCTTGAGGTATTTCAAACTTCTGGAGAGCACCTTCATCTGCTTCTTGGGATCTATCTCAGTGGCAGCAGAACCCTCGGTAGTCTCATCGACTGAATCCGCCGTGCATTCCTCGATAAGAGCGACAGAGTCCCCTGCATGCCTCAGCGATTCTAGGGTTATCTCCATCTCCAATATTCTCTCGTTCAGTGAAACTTGGATTCGCTTCACTGAATCGATGGCTGAGTATTTGTCGAGCAAGACGTATCGGCAATAGCAGAGCAGCTTAGACGCCTCAACGAAGACGAAACCGTCTGCGTTTGTCATTGTTGCTATGACCTTGGATGCCCCAGTGCCGCCAATGGTGCCAAGCAGCGCTCCACCACCTGCGATGATTGCCGTGCCACCGGCCATCCCGAGGCCTCCGGCAGCTAACGCACCACCTCCGACAAACGCAAGGCTAGCGCTGGTCAACGCTGCGCCCGACAGCCCTGCAACCGCCTTGCCCGCAATCAGGGGAGCTATGTAAGGAGCAAAGACGAAGGCTGCGACTGTGGCAGCTCCAGCAACTATGGCAGTGCCCACGAAGCCAACGATCCGCTTGGCCATCTTCGAGTCGATGTCAGCACGCGCCTGCTTGAGAGCTTTGCCCATTCGCTCAAGGTCGCCCTTTGAGACAATATCCTGGGAGACGGCGAACACGTCTTGCATATAGCCGTCTTTGCACTTGAGCTTTTTGAATTCCCTGTCGTTTTCACCGCCCAGGGGCTCGTAAGGAGCGAATAAGCTGGCCTCCAGAGCAACCAAGAAAGGCCAAGGCTTGGAGGGATCGTTTTTCGCAAGCTTGGCGAATTCCCGATAAAGCTCGTCTGGCGCAAGGAGGTACTCGGAAGGGATGAGGCCCCGTTCCTTCAAACCAAGTTCAATCGCAGTCTCCCACTCTTCCAACCAAAGCTGTTTCTCGCTCTTTTTTCTTGATGACTTCGTGGCATCTATATCGTCCAAGACGATCGCCCTCTGGAGCGATTGGAGCAGCCTGATCTGACTTGGGCCAAGTTCCAAGGATCCGAACTCAGCGAGAGACCTCTCATAGTCTTCCTCAGCGGAGAGTCCTCGACCAGCATCCCGCTCTTTCAGCACCTCCCTGACGTCGAGCACGCACGCAATCGCAAAGATTCCGAGACCGACGAAATTGACCCTGACCACGAATTCCTTGAAGAAATCGCTATTAGAACTCCTCGACGCGATGGCGGCTCTAACTGCTGCGTCCGAAAGATCGACCGCCGAGAAGACGCCGCAGGACACCGAAGACATGCGCGCGATCGCCTTGTTCCTAAAAGGAAGAACGTCTTCAGGATCTATTCGCTGCATATCTTTCAGGCCCGTGATCTTCAACGCCTTGACCTCATACACGAGCCTTCGAACGAAATAGAACGACCTGATGAGGCATTGGTTGAGGATAACGGGTATAGCTTGTCTGGCGACCTCATGGATGACACCCAATTCTGTCCTGAAATCGAATCGCAGGGTCTCGACGATCTTCCCGTCCTCATCCCTGATCGCAAAGAAAGTCCCATTGAACATCTTTGAGACAATCTCGCGAAAAAAGAGTCCCTCGTCTCCTGTTTGCTTCATTGCCGGTCGCGCATCTTGAAAAATAGGCAGCACAGAGAACTGCTTGATGAGCGATAGTATGGGACCCGGAATCCCGGTTCCTTCGCCGGGATTGCTGCTCGAGCCTGCAACATCGCTTGCGATATGCATAACCCAAGAAACAGTACCGAGCATCACTTTCTCTCCAAAGCTCTTGCCAAGGAACTGCCGATGTGTTTTAGGAACGTCGACGACAAGGAGCCTCCCGGCCGTGTCGGCACCTATCACCTTGCCCGTGAACTGAGTGAAAATCGAACAGACCAATCCACCCAGGCTAAAGTGATGGGAGAAATCCCTGAGATGATGCTGACACCCGCCACCGAAGTCAGACGTATTCCCATCGGCTGCGGCCTTAAAGCTGTTCTCAAGAAAACGAACTGCACCCGAAAGGTCGTCTCCTTCATATCCGGCCAGCTTCGCCATCAAGATGACAAAATCGTCGACCTTGCCCGAACCCCACTCACTCGCTCGCTCGAGGGAGAATTTTCCCACGAAGAAAGAATCGATCAGACCTGCAATAATCCCGCTTGAAACAGCAATGGTACAGTCCAGTTTGTCTGCACGATCGAGCCTAGCTTCCCATCGCGTTTCGCTCTCCATGAAGTTCTCTTTCGAAGAGACGAATGCATTAGACGACCCTCCTGCAGCTGGCAGAAGTTTCGCCTTAGGGAATTCTATGCTGAAAGTAAATCCTGCAACATCAGGGCCGATCGCCAGTGAATTGTCCATATCACACCTATCGTCAAACACATTTGCTTAGCACGTATCATAACTTCGGGACAGAAAGTGAACATCGATGGCTTATTTTATTCGACATCACCCTATGTCTCCAAAGTAAATCAATGCCTAGCATTAGTCTCGACTCGCCAGAAAGATTTTAGATCTCTTGCTTTCCGCATACCCTTGAAGCAGCGTTGGTCGCCAGCATTCAATCTCCCCTCCTAGAACCGGCAATGACCCCTAGGAGAAGAACACATATCTAAGCTGATCAGTTGGCCTCTCAAGAATCTGTGCGATCAATCAACAACGGCGTAATAATCTAAGGATACCTTTATTTCAGCAGCATCTACATCGCTCATTGCCTCGAACTTGACCTTCTCTCCTTTTGGCCAAGAATTGGTCCCAGCATAGGTCTCCTCTACCTTAACGCCATCCTCGTCATAGAGGGCAAGCACCAGAGAAACGTCTTCGAGATTGAGCTCAGTATCATTCTCGCCGATAGCAGTGTACGTGAAGAATAAACCCTCTTCGTCACTCGCCTTATCGAAATTGAGTGACGCGGCTAGCTGCTCAACCGCATCCCTCTCAGAATCCGCCTTTTCCACCGCTTGCCCTCGGCGCAGCAAATCGTCCAAGGTTTCTTGATGCGCTGCATCCACCGTGAGCCCGTAGTTATCAACGAAATCTTTGAGCATCACCGTTCTTTCGTTGTAAAGCGAATCCCAATCATTGTAGAAGGTGTCGTCGTTAACACCCATATCTTTTGTCAACTCTTTCGATTCCTCCAGAAGGTTCAGGTATGACAAGAACTTCTCTTGGAGCTTTGCATCCTCAAACTGGCGCGTTTTGTACGGAGTCAACTTTTCGATTTCGACGCTCACGGTCTCCGCCAACGACTCAGCCGTCGTCTCATCAACCGCATCCGCAAAATCGAACCTTGCTTGAAGCGCTTGGCTCAACGCACCGATAAACTCTTGATCGGCATATACAATCTCGCTCTCTTGAGACTCATTCGGCTCGAAGTCCTGATGAGCACAGCCGCAGAAAACGGCCAAACATCCGGCAAAGAACAGTATGATCGCTTTTTTCATAGCTTTCCCTTTCGTATTAGAATTCGGATCATTGAACCTCAGCGAGACTCACTTCAATCGTGTACCCCTCTGGAAGGGCGGCGCCGAGTAGCGCCTCAATGGACGAGACGGCGTTCTCCTGGGCCTCGTTGAGCACCTCGCCGCTGATGGCAGCCGCCTCAGCTTCTTGACGCGATTCGTCGATGTACTGCGTGACGTCCTCGACGCCGATGGGGTTGAGGAAGTTGTTCTGCTCGTGCAGTACCTTGAAGCTGGTCGTGTCGATGGCATCCGACAGGATGGTCGCCTGGGGCAGCGACACTTTCACGGTCGTCCCTTCCAAAGCGATTTGGGCCTCATCCAGATTCACTCCTGCCTTCAGTTCGCCCATGTAGGTGAGGATGAAGAAATTCTCCGAGAAGGGAATATCAATGGTGTCGAACAGCTTGCTGTTGCTCTCGACTTTCTCGACGACAGTGTACGTCTGGGAGGCGGTAGCCAGTTCGTTGATCTGAGAGATCTCGCTCATGAGAACGGCGACGTCAACATTGGGCTCCTGCTGCTTGTCCGGCGGATTGTACGTGAACAACATGAAGACCGAGAAGGCGCCGATCACCAAGCCGATCGCCGCCCCGATCCCAATGAGCTTTGCCTTCTTCGAAAGGTTTGCATGCGAACTTGCCATGCGGCCTCCTTATTTCCTCGTCAATCTCTCCATAAGCTTGTGGCTTCATATTTGAAGTCGGTTCGTTAATGGTAGCACATATGCTTTCCCCATGAACATCGAACAGAAAAGACAGGCCCTGGGAAAGCGCATTCGCGCGGTACGCGAGGAGCAGGGGCTTTCCCAAAGCCAGCTGGCCCTCATGATCGGCAGCAGCAAGTCCCACATCTGGCGCATCGAGACCGGACGGGTCGGCGTGGGCATCGATGATTTGGGCCGCATCGCCGACGCCTTGGGCTCGCCCGTGCGCGACCTGCTGACCTTCTAGCCACGCTACGAGAAGAGCTCGACCTCTCGCGCAGCTTGAGCCGCCCGTTCGAAAAACACTCCATCAACGGCAAGTTCGCCGCTGGGATCGACGAACGCCACTATCTCCTCATCATCCAGGGCATTCCGCAGATACCCCGCCACCGTTTCGAAAAATTCCACCATGGTACCCCACTCGTTGCTATCGAGTTCCGCAGCCTCCGGGACGGGGTAGCCGCAAGAGCGGCAGACGAAATCGACGAGAGCCACCACCTGGTTTTCGGCAAGGGAAGACTCCGCATCATCCCCGGCTTCAGCTTCGGCCATCGCCGAGAGCTCTGAGATCATCGACTTCAGCCACACGAGGAACACCGCGGACTGCAGAAAACCGGGCGTCGCCTCTCCGCCCACCTCGCTGGCAAACTCGGCCTCCTCGCTGCCGTCCTCGAAGAGCGTCCAGATACCCAGCAGGTCGAGGTCGTCAACCTCGAAGAAATACGTGCAGAACCACGTCCTCAGTCGTCGCACCGTAGACTCTATATGGGCGAAGGGATCCTCCTCGTCGCCTCCCAAAAAGTCGACGATGATCGCCCCCAACTCATCCCACAGCTGTTCCAGGCCCGCATCGTCCATGGACTCCCATCGGACAGCTTTGCCGGCATAGGCGGGCGAGCTCCGCACGAGCTCAGCGAACGCGTCTACCTCGGAGGTGCCAAAGGCCAAGGTTTCGAAAAGATCGTCACCGACGATCTCGGCATAGCGCGCGAACAAAATGAGGTGCTGCAGGTAGCGCTCCTGAGCGCGCAATTCCTCGATGCGATCCGCCAGAGCATCCGTCAGACTCCTCTCCCCGTCGAGAATCGGGGGCATGTCCTTGAGCTCGAAACCGTAAGAACTCAGCACCACAATCTGCTTGAGCCGATCGATGTCATCGGGGCTGTAGAGCTTGCGGTTGTTGGCCACACCCTCCCCCGAGCGCTCCGGGCACAGAAGGCCCTTTTCGTCGTAATGCTGGAGCGCCCTTGTCGTCACGCCCGTCAGCTTCGCCACTTGGCCCGCCGTCATGGGCCACTCGCAGTTCTCGCGTATCAGATCGTTGCTCGTCTGCATCTTCGGTTTGCGCGGCATGCCCTTCGCCCTTCGTCTCTTCCGCCAGACTTCCGCCGCACAGCATAAACCTCAACCCGACGTTGAGGTCAAGAGATTTCTTTCCCCCTACCGCGCGCCCTTGAGGCGGCGCTGGTAGGCGCGGACGATCTGCGAGAGGGTGAAGCAGACGACGAAGTAGATGAGGGCCATCAGCCCGAAGATGGCGAAGATCTGCACCGTGGAGTTGTAGCTGTTCATGAGAATCATGCCGCGGCCCATGAGCTCCTGCAGAGCCATGGCGCCCCACAGATACGACGTGTCCTTGATGGTGGTCACGAACTGCGAGAGCAGCGCCGGCACCATGTTGCGCAGGGCCTGGGGCAGGATGATGTACAGGTACATCTGTGGTGCCGAGAACCCCTGGGAGCGGGCGGCCTCGTACTGGCCCGCCGGCACGCTGGCCAAACCGCCGCGGACGATCTCGGCCACCGAGGCCGCGGTGAACAGCGTGAAGGCGAGCACCGCCGCGGGCAGGGGCGGCAGCTGGGCCACGAAGAACGTGAACATAATCCACAAAAGCAGCGGGGTGTTCTTGAACAGCTCCACGTAGGCGATGGCGAAGCCGCGCAACAGGCGGGAAGAGGATCCGCGCATGATGGAGATGACGGCGCCGAGCACGATAGAGCAGGCGATGGCCAGCGCCGAGATAATGAGGGTGAGCCCGAGCCCTTCCAAAAGGAAGCGGATGTTCGTCCAGGTGAGCAAAGCGGCGATGTCGCTCATTTCCGGCCTCCTCTCCGGCCCTTGCCCCTGCGACGGCCGCCGGTGCGGCCGATGGCGCCGCGCACCCGGGCAAGCCCATGCCGATCCCGCGGCGTGCGGGGCGCCACGGTGCGGCGGTCGGGCCATGCCGGCGCGTCGATGCCGTAAAGTTCCGCATACGTGAGGTAGCGGCCCTTGTCCGCCACCGGGGGCACCAAGGTGCTCGTGCCTTCCACCATGGTCGTCACGCCTGCGGCCATGGCCTGGGCGGCCGCATGCCCGGTGATGTCGTGGGTGCCCGGGGTCACCTCCAGGGCGTCGGCCGCAAGCTCCTCGGTGGCGTCGCCGGTGGCCACATGGCGATGGGCGCCCATGCGCCTCTCCAGGTACACGGCGGCCCGGGAAAGCGGGAAGCAGATGGCGAAGTACAGCACGGCGGCGGCCACGTAGGCCGGCCCGTAGTAGCTCGTGTCGCCGGCGAAGGAGTTCGCGAAGTACATGAGCTCGCCGCCGGCGATGAGCGCGAGCACCGAGGTGTTCTTCACAAGGTTGGCGGCCTGCACGGCCAGAGGCGGCAGGATGATGCGCATGGCCTGGGGCAGGATGATGAGCGTCATGGTCTGCACGGGAGAGAACCCCTGGCTTTTAGCCGCCTCGAACTGACCGCGGTGCACCGAGCCGATGCCGCTGCGCACCACCTCTGACATGTAGCCGCCGTGATAGGCGCCGATAGCGATGACGCCGATCCAGAACGAGGCGATGGTAAGCCCCAGCAGCGGGAACACGGCGTAGAGCACGAACACCTGCAGAAGCAGCGGGATGTTCTGCACCGTCTCCACGTAGACACGCGTGAGGGCGCGCAGGATGCGGAAGCGCGACACCGCGAACACACCGAAGACGAAGCCTAAAACGAGCGCGATAACGAGGGCCAGAGCCGAGATGGCCGCGGTCATGCCGAAGGCGGCCAGGATGTCGGGCCAGCGCGCAAAGAGCGCCTCCCACTTGTAGGGCGCGAAGATCTCCGTCATCGGAACGCGCCCCCTTCCGCGGCCGCCCCATCGTCGGCCGGATCCCCCTCCCCCAGACCCGTGCCGCCGGCTTCCTGCTCGGCTTCCACGTCCGCCTCCGTGACCAGCGACAGGCCCCAGCGCTCCTTCAGCACCCTAAGCGTTCCGTCGGCCTCCATGGCCGCGATGGCCTCGTCGACGGGCTCCGAATACTCGCCGTCCTTCTTCGTGGCCACGCCGTACTCCTGGGGCGCGAACTGCGTCGGCAGCAAGTAGGTGCTGTCGTCCTGGTAGCCCAAAAGAATAGAGCTGTCCACGGAAAAGGCGTCCACGCGCCCGGCCACGAGCGCGATCTTGATCTCGGGATAGGTGGCATACTCGGCGAACTTCAGCGTGATGCCCGCCTCGGCGGCGGCCGCCCCCAGCTTGTCCTTGGTGGTGGCCGACAGCGCCACGCCCACGGTCTTGCCGTCAAGGCCCGCCAAATCGGTGATGCCCGACTTCTTCAGCACGAGCACACCGATATGGTCGATATAGTAGGGCCGCGAGAAATCGTAAGTCTTCTTGCGCGCATCGGTGATGGTAAAGGTGGCGAGCGTCGCATCCAGCGTGCCGTTGTCCAGCATCGCCCCGCGGGTGGTCACGTTCACGCCCACAATCTCCAGCGCGTTGGGATCGCCCTTGATCCGCGCGGCGAGCTCGCGGGCCACGTCCACCTCGAGTCCCTCCACGCTTCCCGTCTCGGGGTTCTGGAAGCCGAAGCCGGGCACGTCGATCTTCGTGCCGACGCGCAGCACGTCGCCCGCAGGCGCGCAGCCGGAAAGCGGCAGCACCGCGCCACCCAAAGCCGCCACCGCCACGGTAGTGCCGGCCAACCGCACAAAGCCGCGCCGCGTGAGATACGTCCCGCGCATCCCAGTCATCCCGTTCACCCCAACCGTTTTGCCCGCCACGTTCATCGCGCACCCCCTCACAGTATCTTGGAGAGAAACGCCTGCACGCGCTCGTTGGAATCGGGACCGAAGAGGTAGGCCGGCGTGCCCTCGTCGACCACGAGCCCGTTCTCCATGAACACCACTTTGTCGGCGGCGTCGCGTGCGAGCCCCATCTCATGGGTGACCATGACGATGGTCATGTTCGTCTCGGCCAGCGACTTGATGACGTCGAGCACTTCGTTGACCATCTCCGGGTCAAGGGCGCTCGTGGGCTCGTCCAAAAGCATGATCTTCGGGTGCATGTTCAGCGCGCGGGCGATGGCCACGCGCTGCTGCTGGCCGCCGGAGAGCTGGTCGGGGTACTTGTCCAGCTTGCTCGTGAGCCCCACGCGCTCCAAGTAGGCGCGCCCCGCCTCTTCGGCCTCGGCCTTCGGTACCTTCAGCACCTTGGTGGGCGCGAAGGTGACGTTTTCCAGCACGGTCTTATGGGGATAGAGGTTGTAGCCCTGAAACACCATGGCCACCTCGCTGGCCAGCTTGCGCGTGTTCACCTTCTTGGCCATCATGTCGATGCCGTTGACGGTAAGCTCGCCGGAATCGGGGCGCTCAAGGCCGTTGATGGAACGGATGAGCACGCTTTTGCCCGAGCCGGACGGCCCGATGACGACGACCTTCTCGCCTTCCGCCACATCGAGCGAGACGCCCTTGAGCGCCACCACTTTGCCGAAGTTCTTCTTCAGATCCCGAGCGGAAATCAGCGGCTCCATGTTCCCACGCTCCTATCTGGGCCGTCGTTCCGAATAGCTACGTGGAAATTTTAACGTTCAGTCAATTTGTCGTGGTTTCGCCGACGCTACGGGTTTGTCACAGCTTAGTGACGGCCCCGGCGGAAGGGAGCATGGCGGCGCGGGTCAGGAAGCAGCGGGCACGGGCTTTGCGGCCGTCTTCGCCTCCTCGGCATCCTCGCGAGCGAGCACGGCCTGCATGGCGGCGATGGCGCACTCCATCTGGGCGTCGTCGGGCTCGTGGGTGGTGAGGTACTGCATCTGCATGCCGGGCCACAGAATTACCTTCACGAGCGGGTTGTCCGGATGACTGCCGGCCCACTTCACCGTGATCTCGTAAGAGATGCCGGCGATAACGGGCATGAGCACGATGCGGGCCACGATGACCAGCACGAGCTTCGGCATCCCGTCGGGCACCCCGAAGCCGGATATGATGGCGTTTAAGGGGAAGATGGTGTACACGAGGATGGCGATGACCATGACCATGATGAGGAAGGCGGTGCCGCAGCGCACGTGCAGGCGCGGGAACTGGCGGGCGTTGTCGGGGGTCATGGGAAGGCCGTGCTCGAAGCAGTGGATGGCCTTGTGCTCGGCGCCATGGTACATGAACATGCGCTTGATGTCCTCCATGCGGCCGATGAGCCAGATGTAGAAGACGAACACGGCCACGCGCAGAAGACCGTCCACGATGTTCCAGGCCAGCGTGTGGTCGTCGTACTCCCCCACGATGAGGTTCGTGATGGCCGCCGGCGCCACAATGAACAGCACCACGCCCAGCACGAGTCCCACCACCATGGAGATGACCATCTCGCGGTGCCCGAAGTCGGCCTCCTCCTCGCGCGATTCGACATTTTCGGTCAGGGTCGTTTCGTAGTCCACCGCCTCGTCGGTCGCCTCGGCGGCGGCCTTCTGCTCGCCCTCCTCGTCGCCGAAGGCGTGCAAGGCGGCGATCTCCAGGGCCTTGAACCCCAGCATGAGCGACTCCACGAGCGCCCGGCAGCCGCGCACGAGCGGCCAGTACATCCAGCCGTTCTTGTCCTTGCCGCTCGTGAGGTCGTGCTCCTCCACGTAGATGGCGCCGTCCGGCTCGCGCACGGCCACGGCCCAGTTGTACTTGCCGCGCATCATGACGCCCTCAATGAGGGCCTGGCCGCCCACGTGGGTTTTTATGGCCCCGTCCTCAGAGAACGCGCGGGACAGATCGCTCTTCTGCTTGGTCATACCGTCGTCCTAAGCCTAAAGCTGCGAGCGATCGACGCGCGGATAGGGGTTTCCGCAGGTCATCTTGCCCTCGGGGCAGGTGCCGTGGATGCAGGGCGCCCCGGCGTCGGCGAAGATGTACGGAGCCGTCGGACGGGCAAGCTCCAGCATCTTCCACGCCATCTCGCGGATCTCCCACTGGGCGCGGTTGCAGCAGCGCAGTTCGAAGAAGTGCAGAAGCTCGCGCACGTTCATGGTGATGACGATCTTCGTCTCGCAGGCGTTGGGCAGAAGATAGCGCGCGTCCTCGGCGGGAATGCCGGCCGCGACGAGCGCCCGGTAGGCCTCGGCCACGGCAGCAGCGGCCTCGTCGAACAGGCGATTGCACTCGGGGTCGGCGGCCACGGTGGCGGGCTTCACCATGGGAATCTCGCCCTTGAACTTCACGTAGCGCTGGGACTGCTGGTTGAAGCTGGCGATGCGATGGCGTACCAGCTGGTGGGTGAGCGCGCGGGACACGCCGTCGACGGCGAAGGTGTAGCTCGCGTGCTCGAGCGTGGAGAAGTGCCCCGAGCCCATGATGGTGGAAAGCACGCTGCGCACCCGCTCGGGCGGCATGGTCTCCATCAGCTCGCTCGCGCCCACCGGCGCGTAGCACAGCCGTGCCGCCGTGGCGATGGCGCGCTCGGGATCGGGCGTATGGTACAGAAGCTCTACCTGCATAGCATCTCCTCTTGTTGCAGCTCTCCGCCGGTCGGAAGCGTCCGGTATTCCAATTCGCTCAGACAGTCCTCGCTTTGTCGAACAGGACATTTAGTCCTGTTCGAGTCGCTGCGGAACTCGCTCGGTTGGAACACCGGACGCTTCCTCTACGCTCTCTCCCGCTCGAAAGCATGGTAAAGCGCATGAATCGTTTCTCAAGAAGTATAATGGCTGAACGACCGACGACACGGCTTGGAGGCCCCATGCACGACGAATTTACACCCTTGCTCACCACAACGGATTGGAACAAGGAGTGGAAAGAGCTTCAGAAGGTGCGTCGCCATGCCGATGACGCGGCATTCTGGGACAAGCGCTCCGCCACCTTCACCACCAAGGACGCACCGAACCTCTATGTGGAGAAGTTCCTGGAATACGCGGGCATCCGCCCCGGCGAGACCGTGTTCGACATGGGCTGCGGCACCGGAGCTTTGGCCGTGCCGCTCGGCGAGGCGGGGCACAAGGTGGTGGCGGCCGATTTCTCCCAGGGGATGCTGGACCAGATGCAGTCCCGGCTTGATGAGGCCGGCGTGCGCACCGTGTTTCCCAAGCTTATGAGCTGGGAGGACGACTGGCCGGCCTTCGGCGTGCGCGAGGGCATGACCGATGTGGCCGTCGCCTCGCGCTCCATTGCCACCGCCGATTTGCGCGACGCGCTCCTGCGCCTGACGGAAGTGGCGCGCCGGCGGGTGTGCATCACCCTGGCGACCGGATCCTCCCCCCGCGTCGACGAGCGCATCCTGGCCGCTGTGGGGCTGCCCGCCGTTCTCGGGCGCGACTACCTGTACGCCTTCAACATCCTGGCCGCCGAAGGCATAAGGGCCGAGGTGCGCTATATCGACAGCACCCGCGACGATACGTTCGCGAGCCCCGAGGACGCCTACGAGAAACTGGCCGCCATGATCGACGACTCCTCGGCGGTGCGCGCATCGGACACCGAACGGCAGCGGGCGCGCGCCAACCTACGGGAATGGCTTACCGCCAACCTCGTTCCCAACGAGAGCGCCGGCGCCCCCGACCGCAAGGGCATTCCCCAGCTCGCCTGGCGCCTCGCCGAGCCCCGCACCGTCACCTGGGCCTTTCTCGCCTGGAACGCCCGCTAGCAACAGAAAAGGGCCCGGGAGCAATCCCGGGCCCTTTGGCGTCATGTAGATTTCTAAAACTTGAAGTTAGAGACGTTCCACGTTGCTCGCCTGCAGCTTGCCGTTCTGACCCTCGGTCACCTCGAACGTCACTGCGTCGCCCTCGTTGAGCGTCTTGAAGCCCGACATCTTGATCTCGGAGAAGTGGACGAAGAGATCCTCGCCGTCATTCTGGGAGATGAAGCCGTAGCCCTTCTCGGGGTTGAACCACTTGACAGTGCCTTCCGCCATGATACTTTCCTCTTTCCTCCCGCTCGTCTGACGAGCGGGTATAGCAATACGGGCGCGAAGCCCAGCTCCCTTTTGGGAGCGCGCTATAACTATACGCTAACTTCAGCCGATTTCCTCGGGGAATTTACGCTTCTCCATCACTTGCGGTCAGAAGCGCCTCCAAGGCCTCGTCGCTGACGGGGTCGGCTCCCAGCTCGTGGCCGAAGGCGGCAGCGACGGCGCGGCCCTGGGCCTGCCGCAGCTCGGCCACATCCGGCCGTCCCGCCTCACCGTGGTAGCGACCGGAGAGCATGAGACTGCGGGCGATATACTCCGTGAGGTGCGGATCGACCCCCGACACCTGCAGCACCGAGGCCAGCGACTCGGGCGCCAGGGAGAGCAGCGCCTCGCCGTCCAGATCGGTGGCGTCGCCCAACGCCATGTCGAGGGCGCTCGCGGCCCCGTCCGGATCCTCCTCGCCGGCCGCCCGCTCCATAGAGCGTCGAATGGCCCCCAGAAGCTGAGCGATGATACGCATCAAATAATCTTGCTCGAACATACTCGCTCCTTAACACCCTTCCGGCGGGGTGAGTCCCAGATGCTCCCAGGCGCCGGCGGTGGCCTGGCGACCCTTGGGAGTGCGCATCATGAGGCCCTGCTGCATGAGGTAGGGCTCGTACACGTCTTCCACGGTATCGGGGTCTTCCGCCAATGCGGACGCCAAGGTGGTAAGCCCCACCGGACGGCCGCCGAACTGCACGCAGAGCACCTCCAGAAGCCGGTTGTCCACTGCGTCGAGCCCCAGATGGTCCACCTCGAAGAACGTGAGCGCCTCGGCGGCCACATCCTCGGTGATGGCGCCGTCGCCGCGCACCTGGGCCCAGTCGCGCACGCGCTTCAGCAGGCGGTTGGCCAGACGCGGGGTACCCCGGGAGCGCCGGGCGATCTCCAGAGCGCCCTCCTCGTCGATGGCCACGTTCAGGATAGAGGCCGACCGGCACACGATGAGCGAAAGCTCCTCGGGCGTGTAGTACTGCAGGCGGAAGGCCACACCGAAGCGATCGCGCAAAGGGCCGGTGAGCAGGCCCGTGCGCGTGGTGGCGCCGATGAGCGTAAAGCGCGGCAGATCGAGCCGGATTGAACGGGCCGCCGGGCCCTTGCCCACAACGATGTCCAGCTCGAAGTCCTCCAGCGCCGGGTACAGCACCTCCTCCACCATGCGGTTCAGGCGATGGATCTCGTCGATGAACAGCACATCGCCTTCTTCGAGGTTGGTGAGGATGGCCGCCAAGTCGCCCGTGCGAGCGATGGCCGGTCCGGAGGTGGTGCGAATGGAGGCGCCCAACTCGTTGGCCACCACCGTGGCGAGCGTGGTCTTGCCCAGCCCTGGAGGGCCCGAGAACAGGATATGGTCCGCCGGCTCGCCGCGCCCCTGGGCCGCCGCGATCATGATGCCGAGGGACTCCTTCACCTTCGTCTGGCCCAGGTAATCGTCGAGCCGCTTGGGACGCAGGGAGAAATCGAGCTCCAGGTCGTCCTCGGTGAGCGTCGGGGCCACCGCGCGGTCGCGCCCGAGCGCCGATGCCGAGCCCTGCGCTTCCGCGCCGTCCCGCGCGGCCTCGAACACCATGCCCTCTATGTCCAGATCGAATGCCATGATTTCCTATCGACTTCCCAAACGTTTCAAGGCGTATTGTAGCAGCGCGCCCTCGCCCGCGTCCTCGGGAGCGCCCCGCAAGGCCACCTCGGCCTCGGCGGAGGTGAAGCCCATGGAGAGAAGCGCCTCGGTGGCCCCCTGCACCGCCAGATTACGCGCAGGCTCAACCTCGCCCTGGCTGAACAGCGACGCCATGCCGCCCTCCAAGGTGCCCTTCAGCTCCAAGATGATGCGCTCGGCGGTCTTCTTCCCCACCCCGGGGATATGGGACACCCGCGCGATGTCCTGGGAGGCGATGGCATCGGCGAGCTCGGCCGGAGAGAACGTAGAAAGTGCCGCCAGGGCCATCTTCGGCCCTACCTTCGACACACCGATGAGCTTCTCGAACAGCGCCCTCTCCTCCTCGGAGAGAAAGCCGAACAGCGCGATGCCGTTCTCCGTCACGGACAGGTAGGTGAGCACGCGGGCTTCCTCGCCCACGGCCAGCTTGCCCAGGTCGCCCCCCGGCATGGCCACGGCGTAGCCCACGCCGGCGACATCGATGTAGGCCGTCTGCGGCGGCAGCACCGCCGCCACGGTTCCGTTCAGAAACGCAATCATGCGAACCTTCCATTCTCGTGGGTCGTGTAGCAGATGGCCGCCGCCAACGCGTCGGCCGCGTGGTCCGGCTCGGGAATGCGATCAAGAGAGAGCAGATGGCGCACCATGTACTGCACCTGCTCCTTCTCGGCAGAGCCCTCCCCCACCACGGCGAGCTTTATCTGGCGCGGGGTATACTCGCCCACAGCAAGACCGCCCTCGGCGCAGGCCACGAGCGCCGCCCCGCGGGCCTGGCCCGTGGCGAAGGCCGCCGTGACGTTCTGGCCGAACCAAACCGTCTCGATGCCGACGCATTCGGGGCGAAACCGCTCGACCACTGCGCCGATCTGGTGGTGGATCTTCATCAGCCGCTCGGCCAGAGGCTGCGATGCCGGCGTGGCCACGCACCCATAGGCCACACAGGCAAGATGCGACCCGCGCTGCTCGATGACCCCCCAACCCGTATGGGCCAGCCCGGGATCAATTCCCATCACGATGCGCATCCTGCCAGCCAAAAGATAAGCCCCACTTTCCAAATTCGAGTGGGGCCATTTTAGAACATATGTTTGTGAAAAGCAAGCAGAATTACGGCCGTAAGCCCATGCCGCCTTCGAGCGTCAAGGTCTCGCCGCTCATGAACTTGAAGTCGGGGCTCGCGAGCTGCACCACGACGCGGCCGATTTCGGTCTCCACGTTGCCGTAGTGGCCCATGGGGGGCATGTGCACATTGGCCGTGAAGGCGTCGGGGTAAGCTTCCTGGAAGTTCTCCAGAGCGGCCGTCCAGGCCAGCGGGCACACCACGTTCACGTTGATGCCATCGGGGCCCCACTCGGTGGCGGCCACGCGCGTGAGTCCACGGATGCCCTCCTTGGCGGCGGCGTAGGCGCACTGGCCGAAGTTGCCGAAGAGCCCCGCGCCCGAGGCGAAGTTGATGACCGAGCCCTTGGTCTCCTTCAGGTAGGGATAGCACGCCTGCATGTAGTAGAAGGTGGCGTACAGACCCGAGTAGATGGCCAGGTCGAACTGGTCGGTGGTGTGGTCGGCCAGCGTCACGCCGGAGGCGGAGGCCTGGGCGTTGTTCACCAGCACGTCGATGCGGCCGAACTTCTCGATGGCCTGGTCGATGACGTTCTGCACCACGGCCTGGTTGTCGGCCCCGGCATTCACGTCGGCGGCCACGCAAAGCACCTGGATACCGTATTCGGCCTCCAGCTTCTCCTTGGCCGTCTCGAGTTTCTTCACGTTGCGGCCGGTGATAACCAGGTTCGCGCCCTCCTTGGCGTAGGCGGTGGCGATGCCGTAGCCGATGGAGCCGGCGGACCCGTCCTTCAGCGCCGCGAAGCCGGCACCGGTGATGATAGCGGTCTTACCTTCCAAAAAACCCATGGGGCCTCCTTAAGCGTTCCGGGCGCGCCCGGATGTGCGGTACATGTGCATACCGTATCAGAAAGGGTCTTTCCATTGTTTCCGAAATGTTGCACCGAGCCAAGTCGTCTATAAAAGGAAAGGCGCCGAATCCACCAGGATCCGGCGCCTCGAGCATCGATGCGAATTCGCTCTATTCGTCGAGCGCCTCGGCGATCTCGTCGGTGATGTCCATGGTGTGGTACACCGCCTGCAGATCCTCCAGCTCCTCCAGCTTGTCGATGAGGCGCATGACCTTCTTGGCATCGGCCACCGAAACCGCCGACGGCGTGTTGGCTATCATGGTCATCTCGGCGCCCTTCACCTGGATGCCCTGGGCCTCAAGCTCCTTCACCACGGCCATGAGATCGCCCGGCGCGGTGTAGACGATCCACTCCTCGTCGGCGTCCTCGTAGTCGTCGCCGCCGGCCTCGGCCACGGCGAGCATGAACTCCTCCTCGTCGGCAGCGGCGCCGTTGGGGCCGATGGGGTTCTTCTTGTCGCCGGTCTCGACCTCCTTGGACACCATGATCTGGCCCTTGCGGTCGAACTGGAAGGCCACGGAGCCGGAGGTGCCCAGGTTGCCGCCGGAATGGGAGAAGGCGGCGCGCACGTCGGCGGCGGTGCGGTTGCGGTTGTCGGTCAGCGCCTCGCACAGCACGGCCACGCCGGCAGGACCGTAGCCCTCGTACACCACGGTCTCGTAGTTGGCGGCGTCCTTGCCGGAGCCGAAGGCCTTGTCGATGGCGGTCTTGATCTTGTCCTTGGGCATGGAGTAGCCCTTAGCCTTCTCGATGGCGGCGGCCAGCGACGCGTTGTTGTCGGGGTTCGGGTCGCCACCCTCCTTGGCGGCCACGGTGATGTTGCGAGCCAGCTTGGAGAACAGAGCCGAGCGCTTAGCGTCCTGCGCGGCCTTGCGATGTTTGGTGGTTGCCCACTTAGAATGCCCTGACATGAATAAGTCCCTTCGAAACACGAATACAACAGCGGCTTATGGTACCACAAGGCGTGCGATCAGGAAAAGCCGCCCATACCCCCTGCACGGATTTTCTACGGGGAGACCTGGTGCCGCGAGAGGGCGCGAGGGCGGCTACTCTTCGCTCACCTTCGACACGAGCTCTTCGCGGGAGTTCACGCCGAGCTTCTTGTAGATGCTCTTCACGTGGGTGCGCACGGTGGACTCGGAGATGACGAGCGTGGCGGCCACAAAGGCGATGCCGTGGCCGCGCCCCAGATACCCTAAAATCTCGCGCTCCCGCGGCGTGAGGCCGGCCTCGTCGGCCAAGGCCTCGCAGCGCGCCTGCACGCTTTGGGCCTGCGCGTCGGCCCCCGCGCCGGCATCCCGCGCGCCCAGCCCGTCGTCGGCCGCGCGCTCCCCCGCGCCCGCGCGCCAAAAGCCCCAGAGCGCCGCCGCGATGACGCCCACGAAGTAGAACGTGCTCACCACCAAGAGCGCCGGGCCGCCGCCCTCTTCCTGGAAGGGGGCGGTGGGCGCGCACCCCAGGCCCAGAAGCGAGAACAGCGCGAAGGCCGCCACCGCCGTGCCGAACACCGAGCCGGCCGAGAACTCCCGGGCATGGGCCACGGCCGCCAGGCTCGCCAGGGCGAGGATGGCCACGGCCCCGTAGAACACGTAGGTGAGCCACGCGGCGAAGAACATCGGCATCGTAGTGCCGGGGAAGCTGTTCAGCACGATGAGCACCAAGGCGAACGCCGGCACGAGCATCCGGTAGATGAGCGTGGTGAGCGGCCGGCTCGTGCGCAGAAGGCAGATGGGCAGCGCCACCACGGCCCCCAGCGCGCAGCCGAGCAGCTCCATGTTCACCACGTCGAACAGGATGAACTTCCGCGCCCCCATCATGAAGGCGAACACCATGAGGCCCGCCAGCGGCATGCCGGCCACCGAGGCCAAAGACGCCAGCCGCGCCCGGCGCGTGGGGGCCGGAGATTCCGCCGCCTCCTGCACGGACGATGCCGCACCAGCCGCCTTGGCCCCGCCGCCCAGATCTCCCGGACGCGCGCCGCCCCGCGGGCGCTTCCACGCCGCCAGGCAGGGCACGGGGAAGCTCGCCAGCACCAGCACCACGAACACGATGAGCCCCACGCCGAAGGTGGTGGAGGACAGCAGAAGCCCCACGAGCGCCGCGCAGCCCACGGAAAGGGCGCACCACAAAAGCGCCTGGCGCAGGTCGTAGGCGGCCATGTAGCTGCCCCACAGCACCGCCAGCTCCACGGTGCCCGCCGCCAACAGAAAACCCGAAAGAGCCCCCACAGCCCCCGTGCCCACGCCCGGCAGCGCCGCCGCGGCTATGAGCAGGCCATAGCCCGTAAGATAAGCGGCCACGCCGGCCACCACCCAGCCGCGGCCCAAGAGCCTCTCGGGGCAGCGCCGCCCCGAGGCCAGCGCGGCGAGCGTGCCCAATACGAGTGTGGAGAAAAGCATCGTGTTCGCGAAGGGCGCCATAAACGTGGGCACGTCGAAGACGCCGGTCTCGAAGAGCAGATGGTTCGGCGAGTAGATGGGAATGGTGGCCAGAAACGCTATGAGTGTGAGCGCCTCGAGCCTGAAGTATTTGGAAAGCGGCAACCTGTACCCTCCCTGGCTTGTCGCGGCTTCGTCGGGCACCAGTATAGCGAAACTTTCCGAAGTTGCCACGGCGTTACTGAGCCGTCATTCTGGCCCTGTGGCGCTGACCTGCGGTTTATTTCCATCTCCCCCATTTCCGCGAGGGCGCTTTCCGGGAAATCCCCCAAGCTGACGATTCCTCGCGGGCCGCTCGCGGTGCCATCATGGGCCCCGGCGCCGCACCAAGACGAGCGACGAGAAGGCCGGGGAGTCGCCCCGAGCGCCCCGCCAACCGCACCGCCGAGCTTCGGTGCACGCCGACCGATACGCCCCGATACCAAGGGAGGATATGGGAACTATGGAGAAGACAACCAAGGGCATGTCCCGCCGCTCGTTCATCGGCATGGGCGCCGTGGCCGCCATGGCCGCGGGAGCCGCCGGGCTCGCCGGCTGCGCGCCGGCAGGCGGCGACAGCACCGCCAAGGCCGAAGACGGCGGCCACATCGAGAGCGCCGGCAGCTCCGCGCCCAGCGACGTGCACATCCACAACGTCACCGACACCAGCTGGATGACCCCGCCGGCCGAGGTGACCGACTTCGCCCAGGAATGGGACTGCGAGGTAGTGGTCTGCGGCCATGGCTTCGCCGGCATCACCGCCTGCCGTGAGCTGGCCGAGCAGGGCAAGAAGGTCATCCTCATCGAGAAGCAGCCCGAGGACACCTACGCCGCCGTGGGCAACGAGTTCGCCGCCCTGAACGCCAAGATCCTCCAGGAGCGCGGCGTGCCGCACATCGATCCGGTGGAGTTCTACCAGAACTTCATGAAGATCACCGCCAACATGCCGAACCCCTCGCTGGTCATGAAGTTCGCCCAGAACTCCGAGGAGAACTCCAACTGGTACCTCGACCGCCTGACCGAGGAGGACTTCGCCACCATGACGACGGCCTTCTTCCCTCCCACCGAGCACCAGCTCTCGGAGCTTTCCGGCATCAAGTTCTGGCCGAGCGTCTGCTCCTTCTACGGCGAGTGCAACCAGACCAAGATCCAGATGTACAACCAGGCCGCAGCCGAGGAGAAGGGCGCCGAGTTCCACTTCGCCACCACCGCTGAGTACATCATCATGCAGGATGGCGCCGTGGCGGGTCTTGTGGCCTCTGACGCGGACGGCTACATCAAGATCAACTGCAAAGCCGTGGTCTGCGCCTGCGGCGGCATGGGCGGCAACCCCGAGATGATGGCCTACTTCATGCCCGACATGGCCCAGGCCCTCACCGGCGAAGATGCGCTCACCTCCATGTCCGCCAACGACGGCCGCGGCGTGCAAATGGCCTACTGGGCCGGTGCGCACCTGGAAACCACACCGGTGGCCGGCATGAACATGAAGGGCCTCGCCGTACCCGGCAAGATGAACTGCCTGCCCCAGGCCGTGTGGATCGACGAGAACGGCAAACGCTTCTGCAACGAGTACTACCCCACGAGCGAGCAGCGCGGCTACCAGACGGTGTTCATGAGCCGCAAGACGAAGTACGCCGTGGTGGACAACAACTTCACCGAGTACCGCCAGTACACCCTGCCCCAGCACGCCGGCTTCACCGCCAATGAGGAGAACATCGCCTCCCTGCGCGACTCGCTCGACAAGGCCTACGCGAAGTTCAAGGGCACCTACGAGGAACCGGAGCAGGAAGAGGGCCAGGGCGGCCCGGGCGGTGGCGGCCCCATGACCCAGGTGGAGTGGATCGCCGACGACACCCTGGAGGGCCTGGCCGGCCAGATGGGACTTTCCGGCGACGCCGCCACGGAGTTCGTCGCCCAGATCGAGCGATGGAACGGCTACTGCGAGGCCGGCGTCGACGAGGAGTTCGGCCGCGCCGCCGAGGTGCTCTTCCCGGTGAAGGACGGCCCCTTCTACGCCTGCACCTTCGACCCGGCGCTCGGCGAGACCATGGTCACCATGGGCGGCATCATCACCGACGGCGAGCAGAACGCCTTGGATGCGAACTACGAGCCCATTCCCGGCCTGTACATGGCCGGCAACGACTGCGGCCGCCGTTTCGGCACCGAGTACGTGACCCCCATCCCCGGCTGCTCGCTGGCCTTCGCCCTGGTGCTCGGCCGCGAGTGCGGCAAGTCCGTGGCGAAATTCCTCGGCTAGAAACGGCAGAGACGGGTGCCGCCGCTAGCCGCGCCCGTCTCACCCGAAATGACTTTCCCGCTGCGGGGTCCGCCCTCACGGCTCCCGCAGATCATCGACAAAGCCCCCGGCCGTCCCTCCCCGGCCGGGGGCTTTCCTGTCGCAACCTCTCCAAACTGCGGAAATCTACTCCTCCCGCAGCCAGAGGCCCGTCTTGCCGCCGTCCTTCTTCAGCAGGCGCACATCGGAAATTTCCATGCCGCGGTCCACGGCCTTGCACATATCGTACACGGTCAGGCACGTCACGGAAGCCGCCGTGAGCGCCTCCATCTCGATGCCGGTCTTGCCCGTGACGCCGCACGTCGTAGTCACGTGAATACCCACGCGCCCGTCTTCCCGCTCGCCCTCGCGCACGGGCGCGCACTCCACCTTGGCCTTGGTGATGTTCAGCGGGTGGCACATGGGGATAAGCTCGCTCGTTTTCTTCGCGGCCATCACTCCGGCCACCCGGGCGCAGGCGAGCACATCGCCCTTGGCCGCGCGGCCCTCCACAATAAGGGCCAGCGTCTCCGGCTTCATGGAAATGAAGCCCTCGGCCACGGCCACGCGCTCGGTGTCGGCCTTCTGCGATACGTCCACCATCCGCACGTCGCCGTTCTCGTCGATATGGGTCAGCTGCTCGGTCATTGCAATTCCTTTCTAGCAGGTTCGGAAGGCATTCTTGGAAGAGGAGGGTTCGCGCTCGGGGCGAGGGTCCGCGCGGAGTTCCGCAGCGACTGGAACAGCCCAGTGGGCTGTTCCACCAAGCGAGGACTGTCTGAGCACGGCGCCCTTGCCCCGAGCGCGAACCCGGACAACCCGGAAGAAAGCTAGCCGCCGATCTGGCTCATCTTGCGGTCGGTGCCCACTTTGTCGTGGTGGTCGTCGGGCTTGGCGCCCAAGGCCGTCAGCAGCACATCGCGCACCGCCGCGTCGTCGCCCTCGCGCAGGGCGGTGCGCACGTCGTACTCCGTATCAGAGAACAGGCACGGCCGCACCTTGCCGTCGGCGGTCACGCGCAGGCGGTTGCACTCGCTGCAGAAGTGGCGCGACAGCGGGCTGATGAAGCCCACGGTGCCCAGCGCGTCGGGAAACTCGAAATAGCGAGCCGGGCCCCAGCCCAAAGGTTTGGTCGCCCCTGCCGGGCGCAGCTCGGGCAGCCCCGCCGCACGGGCGCGCTCGTTGATGATGTCGAACAACTCCTCGGAGGGGATGACATCCTCCTTGCCCCAGCCGGTGCCGGCGTCGACGCTTGTATCGCCCACGGGCATGTATTCGATGAAGCGCACGTGCAGCGACCGATCGATGGAGAGCTTCGCGAACTCCAAAAAGTCCTGGTCAAGGCTGCGCACGGCCACGGCGTTCACCTTCACGGGATTGAGCCCTGCGGCGAGCGCCGCGTCGATGCCGGCGAGGGTGTCCTCCAAACGGCCCGTGCGCGTGATCTCGTGGAACTGCACCGGATCCAGGGTGTCAAGCGAGATGTTGACCCGCGAAAGCCCCGCTGCCTTCAAATCGCCGATCATGCGGGGCAGAAGAACCCCGTTGGTGGTCATGGAGACGTTCTCGATGCCCTCGATGCCGGTGATGGCGTCCACCAGCTCCACCACGCCCTTGCGCACCAACGGTTCGCCGCCCGTGAGGCGAACCGAGCGGATGCCGAGCCCGGCGGCCACGGCCACCAGCCGCTCGATCTCCTCGATGCGCAGGATCTCGTCATGGGACATCGCGCACACGCCCTCCTCGGGCATGCAGTAGACGCAGCGGAAATTGCAGCGATCCGTCAGCGATATGCGCAGATAATCGATAGTACGACCGTGTGAGTCTTTCAAAGTCACCCCTCGCAACGTGTTTTGACTGCTTATTATATCGAACTCGAAATAAACCGCAATCCGCATCGAGGAGCGCCGCGAGATATCCTACCCCTCGGCCGCCGTGACGTCATCCACCATGGCAATCAGCTCCTGCTGGGAATGAACGCCCAGCTTGCCGTAGACGTTGCGCGTATGGGTGCGCACCGTGTTCCAGGAGATGCTGAGCTTGCTCGCCGTGGTGGACGAGTTGTAGCCCATGGCCAGACAGCGCAGCACGTCGGTCTCCCGGGGAGAGAGCTGGTAGTCTGCGGCCAAAGCCTCGATCGCCAGACCGAAGCGTCCCTTGCGCACCGGCTCGTCCTCGCGGGCCGGCCCCTCGCTCTCGGCGGCAAGATCCCTCATCAGCAGCTCGTCAAGCGAGGGGGCGCCCTCCTCCCCCGGCGCGCACAATCGGTCGAACTCGCGCTCGGAGAAGATGAGGAAGGCACAAGCGAGCACGATGAGCGCCATGATCATATAGGCGAAGGCCTCGCCGACGGCACCGAACAGCGTCCCTAAAAGCTGCGCCCCGAAGAGCCAGCCGATGCCGTTGCCAAGCTGGTAGGCGCCGTAGCCGTAGCCGAACACGATGACCGCGGAGGTGCGCCGCTGGAAGACGATGAAGGCGAGAATGCACCACAGGAACAGCTCGAACACGACGCTGGACAGCGACACCACCTGGGCGAGCACGGTATGCAGCACCGTTGCCAAGGGCAGGCAGGCGACAAGCGCCACGGAGGCCACCATCACCACCGAGTACAGCTTCCCGAAGTTGAGTCGATCCCCCTCGATGCCCACGGCCACCACCGCCAAAACCAACGCCAGAAGCATGCGCGCGAGCATGACGAGACGCGACCCGGACAGCGTCGTCTCGATGGAGGAGACCGCCACCGTGGATGCGTACACCGAGGACACGATGCAGGAGAACACGAAGACCACGGCCAGAAGCTTCCAGAACGACTTCGGCAGCGACCGGCGCGAATGGTCGCGCACAAGAGTGGGCGTCGGCTGCTCGATATAGCGGGAGAACGATGCCAAGATGCCGGCCGCCAAAGGCAGCAGCACGAACGCGGCCATGCCCGCCAAGCTGGGATCGCCGGGAACCGGCGCCCAGGCGGGCGATCCCAGCACAATGAAGAAGGAGGCTCCCACGACGAACTGGGAGTAGGCCACGTACAGGATGACCTGGCGCGGCGGCAGCGCGCCGTAGAGCTGCCCGCAACGCAGGGCGATCGCCCCGAGCCCCACGCCGAATAGTATGCCGCCGATGAAGAAAAGCGATCGGATAACGGGATAAGGCAGCATCGGCGTCAAATAATAGGGCCCGATAAGTATGACGATGAGGGCGCCGAGCGAGGAGACCGCCCCCGCCCAAAGGCACGCCGTCGGGCGCTCGAGCCACGAGCGCACCCGGGGCACCGCGAACGTGGACAGGAGCATGAGGCCGCCGGCCGACAGGCTCGTGGTCACCGTCAGCACCGAAAGGTTTCCGCCGTTGGTCTCGCTATCAGACAGCCACGCCGTTCCCGAGCTGGCTATATAGACCGAAGCCAGCAGGGCCCCCAAGGCCATGTACGGCAATGCCGGCCAAGCTCGCACGAGCTTCGCCATGAAATTTTTCGTCTCGGCCATCACTGCCCTCCCTAGCGCAAGGAGCGCCCGGCGACAGCCGAGCGCTCCTCGATGTGATCCGATTGGCCTACGATACCATTTCCGGCTCGTCGGAGATGGCGGGAGTCGGGTCGTTGGACGCGGACACGGCATCCTCGGCGCGCCGGTCGACCAGCGCCCGGCCCACGCGGCAGAGGGCGTAGCCGACGAACACCACCGAGTACACGGCCACCGAGGCCTGGGCAGCAAAGCCGCCATGCAGGGCCGAGGGCAAAAGCATCAGCAGCAGGTGCACGTACACCAGCCCGAAGAACGGGTAGGCCAGCTTCTGCACCTTCTTCCACGAGGCCGTGGACATCTGCCGCTTCACGAAGGCGAAGGACGTCACGCCGAGCACGACGAGCAGCACGAGCAGCACGACCGCCAAAACGAAGGCGCCCATGATGTTGCCCCCGATCTCGCCGCCGCCGAGAAGGCGCGGCAGGTAGCTCTCCAGGTACACGGCCATGTGCCCGAGCGAGAGGAACCACGCCACGATGGACAGCTCGCTGCGCACGGGCTTCAGCCAGTGATAGGCGCGGCCGCCCCGGTTCAGGCACCCGATGAACATGACGACCACGAACAGGGCCAGCGACAGCTCGCACTTCTGGATGAGGACGAACAGCGGGCTCCAAACGGCGCGCGGCAGCCCGAAGAACACGCCGTACACGTAGACGACGTCGATGGCGATGGCGGCGGCGTAGAACGCGACCGGAAGCGCCTTCAAGGGGTTGCGCAGGGCGAAGCAGCCGACGATGGTGACCGCAAGGATGATCGCGAAGTCCATGTTACCTCTCCTCTCGCGCCTCGAGGCGCTGCTCGAGCTCGACGGCGATAGCATCCAAAAGCTCGGCGTCCTCGAGGAAGAAACCCTTGGAAATCTTCAAGACGCCCCGATAGAAGCGCGTCTCCAAAAGCAGAAGCGCCAGATCCTGGAACGCGTCGAACCACGAGAGGATATGGTCGGCGAGGAACGCGCGGGACGTGCGAACCTGACGCAGGGCTTCCGCGTCGTCGCCGACCTCAAGGGCGGCAATGATGCGATCCGAGAGCACCACGAGGAACTCGCACATGAACGACAGGTGATCGTGGGGGAAGTCGTAGCCCTCGGCCTTGGCCACGTGGTTGGCCTTGTACAGCTGGAAAACCTCGTGGTAAGCGTCCTGGAACATGAGCCCCTCTTCGCTCGTGTGCACGCTCTCGTAGGGCACCGCGTAGCGGCCCTTCCACGAGGAGGTTCCGGCGAAGGCGGAAGTGAAGTCCACGGCCAGCGCCTGGCGCGTGCCGGAGTTCCGCTTGCGCAAATAGCGCGTGATATCGTTCACCCCGTCGGCGAACAGCTCGTTCACATCGGCATATTCCGACCAATCCATCTCGGCGATGTTATCGATTTGCTCAGCCGTCAACGGCCGGAAGTAGATGGCCGCCAAAAGGTCGTAGAACGCCGCGCGACCCTTGAGGGCCGCGATCATGTCCTCCGTCACCACAGCCTCATCGGCCGCGGCGACGCTCGTCTCATCTACCATGTATCCCCTCTCCTCTCAGACTCGCCCGTCCTCGTTGGGCACAAACCGCGTAGCGCCAGAGCGCTCCGCAGGACAGGAACTGCGACCTCGAAAAAGCGGCGCACCGGCGCGCCAAAGCAGCAGCCCCCGTCCTGCGGGTTCGAGCTGCGAACCCGCAGGAGCGCCCGACCGCCAAAAGGGAGGGAGCGACGGTCGGGGCAACCGAAAACCGAGGGGCGCGCCTACGGGCTGGCGCAAGCGCACCCCTCACGCAAAGTGGCTACTTCTTCTCGTAGCGGGTGACCTCGACCGGCTCCTCCTGCCACTTGGCGGTCTTCTCCGAGAGGATGTAGACCGTCGTGGGATGCAGGTCGGCCGGATCGTACAGGTAGTGAGCGTTCTCGCCGGCGGCGGCCACGGCCTTCGCGGCCTCGGAGTTCGGGTCGTCCAAGTCTCCGAACGTGCGGGCGCCGCAGCAGCAGTTGTGCACGCAGGCCGGCACCCAGTTCTCGTCGTTTTTGCGCTGGAAGCACAGCGTGCACTTCTCGATGGTGTTGGTCTTCGGGTTCATCTGGCGCACGCCGTAGGGGCAACCGGTCAGGCAGCTCTCGCAGCCGATGCAGTCGTCGGCGTTCACGAGCACGATGCCGGTCTCCTCGTCGCGGTAGGAGGCGCCGGTGGGGCACACCTCGATGCAGCCGGGGTTCTCGCACTGCTGGCACTGCATGGGCAGCCAGTACATCTCGATGTCCGGGAAGGTGCCCACGGGGCCCACGGCCGACACGTGGTTGCGCACCACGCCCAGGTTCATCTGGTTCTCGAGCTTGCAGGCGGCCACGCAGGAGTCGCAGCCCGAGCAACGGTCCAGGTCGATGACAAGCGTATTTTTCATTAGAACACATCCTTCGTCTGGGCTTCAGCGAGCATTTCCTGAGTCGGCATGAAGGGCTCGAACTCCTCGGGCTCCACCCAGATGTTCTCCGGGCGCGTCGACTTCTCGATCTTCACCGTGAAGCCGCGGTTGGTGTAGGAGCCGTAGACCTCGTTGAAGGGGGCATCGTTCTTGGTGAGCACGTTGACGTTGCACTCGCGCCAGCCGCCGGTGGGGTTGGCCTGGGAGGCGTCGAAGCACTCGGGGTTCCAGAAACGCTCCATCCACACGGTCTTGGGGTGGACGCCCTCGGTCAGGTAGGCGCGGGCATGCACCTCGCCGCGGCGGCTGGTGACCTTCACCCAGTCCATGTGCTCGATGCCCAGCTCCTTGGCCGAGGCCGGGTTGATGCGGATCTCGGCGCAGGGGAACAGCTCGCGGCTGAAGGGGGCGTGGCGCATGGTGCCGTGGTGGAAGTAGGGCACGCGCCCGCTCGTCAGCACGAAGGGATACTCGGCGTCGTAGCCCGGCATGCCCTCATAGGGGCTCTCCACCGGCTCGATGGGCACGCAGATGGGGCTGTAGTCCTCGCAGGCCTCCTGGGGCTCCGGATAGCAGTACGGGTAGCCGTTGCGGGCCATGCGGATGAGCATCTGGCAGTAGGTCTCCACCTTGCGCGACTCGGTGGCGAAGCCGGAGGGCAGGCCGTCGTCGCAGATCTGCTCATGCTGGTTGTAGTTCCAGTAGTCCGGCGTCACGAAGGGCACGTAGTCATCGGTGTTGGCCTGCAGGGTCTCCCAGTCGGGGGCGCCCAGGGTGTCGGCGACGCCCTGCTTGACGGCCGCCTCGTTGGGGCTGCCCAGATACGCCGTGCCGTCGCCCAGCTCAAGGCCGTTCGGGATGTGGCCGCCCCACATCTCGCGACACTTGGCCACCACCTGGGCCGCCGGGATGGAGTGCGACACGGTCTCGCCGATGTGCACGCACTCGTTCTGCAGCCACTGGGTGTCCAGCTGGGTCATGTTCACCATGGGCTCTTCCAGCCACTCGCGCAGCGGGAAGACCAGATCGCACGCCTCGATGTGGAAGGAGGTGAGCATCGGGTACTGGCCGATGATGTAGTCCACCTCGGGGAACACGTCGTACCAGGACTTCGCGTTGCCGAGCATGGCCAGCTTGTTGCCGGACATGTCGAACCACACGCGCGGCTTGAAGGGCTCGCCGGTGGCGATGGCGTTGCGCACCGTGGGGATGTGGGAGTGGCACCAGGCGTAGAGGCCCTTGTGATCCTTCATGCCCAGACGATCCTGCAGAAGCTTGTTCAGGATGCGCTGGGAGTCGGGCATGGCCTCGCCGAGCTGCTTGATGCGCGCCTCGTTCTCGGCATCGGACATACCGATGACCGCGCCGACGCCGTACATGTCGGAGAACATGCCGCCGAAGCCGTTGTTGTAGGTGACCGGGCGCACCAGCTTGGTCTCACCGGTGTCGGTCATGGTGGCGAAGTAGCCGCCGCCCTTCTGGGTCATGGTGACGCCGGGCTTGTTGATGCGGCCCATGATGGAGTCGAGGCCCATGCAGCCGAGCGGCACCTGGGAGGCAGACTCGGTCATGTCCGACGCCACGCCGTTGGCGATGCCGCCGTTGTTCTCGACGTAGAGCTTGATGGCCTCCTCGATCTTGTCAGCTTGCAGCCAGCACTCCTCGGCCGTCTTCTCGAGCGTCCAGGGATCGGCCTCCTCCTTGTAGATCTGACCGGCGGTCTTGTACTGCTTGCCGTTGAACTCGCCGGCCCAGAAGATCTCGGGATCCACGGCCGAATCGGCGGGAGCGGAGTACTCGAAGGGCGCTACGGCGTTCGTCTTCAGATCGAAGCACACGTAGGCCGGGGTGTTCTCGGGCGTCGTCTGCTGGAAATCCGGGAACAGCTCTTGGGCGCGCACGGGCAGCTTCGTGTCCGGGTCGATGAGGAACGGCAGGTTCGTCCAGTACTTCGTGAACTCCTCGTCGTAGAGCTTGTTCTCGAAGATGTAGCGGAACCACGAGAGCAGAAGCTTCGTGTCGGTGCCGGGACGTACGGGCAGCCACACGTCGGCCTTCACGGCGTCGGGCGAGAAGTTCGGGTCGACGACCACGGTCTTCACGCCGGCGGCGCGGAGCTCCGCCATGCCGCGGCCGGACTCAGCGGTCTCGGACACGGAGGGCTGGGCGCCCCAGATGACCACGATCTCGGTCTTGTTGTCGTTCACCTTGAAGATCTCCTGGACGGCGTTGTCGGCGATGGACTGGTCGTCGCCGCCGTAGAAGAGCTTCGAGAGGGCCCAACGGGGCAGGTAGCACTGGGCGCAGCCGGGCTCGAAGACGGTCGGGCTACCGAAGGCCATGGGAAGCGTCATGGCCTCCATGAACGAGTAGGAGCCGCCGCCGCCCACGCTGGCGAAGAACGCGTAGTTGCCGTACTGGTCGATAGCGTCCTTGATATGGGTGGCCGCCTCGGTGATGGCCTCGTCCCAGGAGATGACCTCCCACTTGTTCTCGCCGCGCTCGCCGGCCCGGCGCAGGGGGTGCAGGATGCGGCGCGGGCTGTACATGGTGTGCAGCTGGTTGAGGCCCTTGATGCAGAGGCTGCCGCGGGACACCGGGGCCTCCGGATCGCCCTCGAGCCGCACGACCACGCCGTCCTTCAGGTAGGCGATGGCCGGGCACATCTGAATGCAGCCATGACAGCTCGTGCGCATCTTCGTCAGGCCCTCGGTACTCGAGACGCCCGCCTCGCCGGTGCCGGCGAGCTCCTCTTCCGGCGCAGCTTCCTGCATGCAGCCGGCCATGGAGGCGCCCACCGCAGCGGCCGCGCCCGCGAGAGCGGACACTTTGACGAAGCTGCGACGTGTCAAATTCGTTTTTGACATATTGTCTTCCTCTCCTCTTGCTTATCCGTGATTACGCTTGTCCGTTCACCTTCAGATCTTCCAGAAACTCCCTTCCCTCCTCGGTCAACGTCCAACCTTCTTTCCAAACCAGAGCGCCAGCGCGCTCGAGCTTGTCCACAAACACCGACGGCTGCATAGTTTCGACGCGACCGTCGATCACCGTCTGAAGAGCGGGTCTGCCTAAGAGCAGCTCCTCGATCTGCCCGTAGGGGCGCGGTGCCGCCTCGACGAATTCCAAAAGCTCGATGTAGGTATCGGTGCGCTCGGGCACAAGATGAAGCAGATCCACGAGGCGCGCGGACGGCTTGTTGTAATCGACGAACCAGTCGCCCACATCCGTGCTCTTGAACGAGATCTCGGCCACGAGATCGTCGACCTCGTCTTCGGAGAGCCCCTCCTTCTGCTCGGGCAAAACGCGGTTGCCGTCCTCGTCGCGCTCGATCATGTCGAGGCCGTAGGAGCGAACAAGGGACATCAGCATATAGAACTGGTTCTGGGTGGCGCGCTCGAACTGGGGGAGCGCCGCGATGAAGTCCTCCGCCTCGCGAAGCGGGCGCTCCTCGGCGCAGAAGGCGAGGGTCTTGTACAGGATCTCGCGGTTCAAGGGATGACGCATCACCGTGCGGTTCAGCTCCGCGAGCTTCTCCTCGAAGGTGAGTTCGGCGGCGTCGGGCAAATCGTCAGCAGCGAGCGCGGCAACATCCATCGCCGCCTCGGCGGCTGCCTCCTCGCGCTCCTGGGAATCGTCTCGCGGCATTTCGCGGGTTTCAAAATCAGCCATGCATGCTTCGCATCGCAGCGGATGCGACCCTCCCCTCTTACCTATTTGGTTCTCCTCCTTGCCGCTTCGCCTCCTCGCACCAACTATGTCTCGGAGGTTTTCGAAGCGGTTCCACGGGTCGGAACTATAGGCGATTGGGATTGAAAACGACTACCCGCAGACTGCCTGAAATTGAGAAAATGGGCGCAAAAATCTCACGCAGGCTGGGTGAGTGACCCGTTTTACCTGCGCTTTTGCTCGCACTTTTTGATGAGTGGAATTATCGACTCACCAGATACACCTTGTCCGGAGGGATGCGCACCCACAGCCTCTCCCCCACCTCCGGCAACGCAACGCCTTCGCGCATGCTCACGCGCCAGAACATATGCTGGTGCAGGTAGCTCATCTCGTTCGTCTCGAAGGCGACAGCGGCGCCATCCGCATCGTCGCGATCGAGAAAGCCCAGAAGCGCCATGCGCTCGAAGCGGGCATCGCTCACCCGATCGACGCGAACGCGGTAGCAGTTCTCGCCGGGGCCCTCCGCCCTCTCCACATAGAAGGCGCGAAGGCCCAGGCACTTCACATCTCGCGGCACTTCCTGGGCCGTATGCACGTCAATGCCCCACGGGGGGACGTGAACCGCGTGCGGCCCGGCGTACACGGCCGCGGGCGCGTTCTTGCAGCCCGACAGCTTCAGCCCCGCCACCGACTGCGGACGGTTCACCAGCTCCCGTCCGCGATCCATCTCCACGATGCGGCCGGCATCCACCACGGCGATTCGGTCGCAGAACCGCAGCGACTCGTCGATGTCGTGACTGACGTACAGAATCGTTCCCTCGAAGGCGTCGAACAGGCTCACGAGGTTCTGCTCCAACACGCCCTTCAAATGAGAGTCCAGAGCGCTGAAAGGCTCGTCCAGCATGAGGATGCCCGGGCGGGCCGCCAGCATGCGGGCGAGCGCGACGCGCTGCTGCTGGCCACCGGAGAGCTGGGCCGGATAGCGCTGCCCGAAACCGCGCAGACCGAAACGCTCCAGCTCCTCGGAGATAATGCGCTCCCGCTCCGCCTTCGGCACCTCGCGCCCGATGCCCGCGCCGATGTTGTCCGCCACTGTCAGGTTGGGAAACAGCATGTAGTTCTGGAACAGAAGCGCCGTCTTGCGCTGCTGCGGCGTTAGGTTGATCTTCTGCTCGGAATCGAAGAACACCTTGCCGTTCACGACGATCCGGCCCTCATCCGGCGTCTCGATACCCGCGATGCAGCGCAGCGTGAGGCTCTTGCCGCAGCCCGAGGCCCCCAGAAAGCCCAGGGTCTCGTCTCCGGCCGCAAAAGCCACGTCCAGAGTGTAGTCGCCGAAGCTCTTCTTGATGCGCACTTCCAGGCTCATCTAGGCCACCCCCTCTCCCAGAACGTCGGCACTTCCGGTGCCATCCTCCCGAAGGCCCTTCGCGTTCCTCCTTCGACCGCCGCCCCGCGTGCCGTTTCTCCGCGGCTTGGGCGAGCGCCCCTCGTGGCTGCTCTTCTGGCGATAGCGCGTGGTATGCCGGCTCCATAGGTTGATGAACAAAATGACGAGGAAGCTGAACACCAAAAGCACGATCGTCCAGAACCAGGTGGCCTCGGTGTTGCCGTTCATCCACTCGAAGTAGATGGCGATGGGGATGGTGCGGGTGCTGCCCAGTTGGTTGCCCGCCAGAAAAAGCGTGCACCCGAACTCGCCCAAGGCCCGGGCGAAGGCGAGCACCGTGCCCGAGGCGATGGACGACCAGGCCAAGGGCAGCATGAGGCGCATGAAGATGCGCCCGTTGGACCAGCCCAGGGTGCGGGCCGCGTCGAGCATGTTCGGATCTAAGCTCTCGAAGGCGCCTCGGGCGCTGCGGTACATGAGCGGGAAGGCCACCACCACCGCAGCGATGACCGTGGCCTGCCAGCTGAACACGAGCGGAAACCCGATCTCCTGGAAGAAACGTCCGAAGACCGTGTTGCGCCCGAGCGCCGACAGCAGAAGGAAGCCGCAGACCGTCGGCGGCAGCACCATGGGAATGGTGAAGACGGTATCGAAGATATCCTGGGCGCGCTTCGAGATGCGCAGCGTGAAATATGCGGCGGCCAGCCCCAGGAAGAACACGAACACAATGGCCACGCCGCAGGTCTTGAGCGTCACCCATAAAGGCGAGTAGTCCATGGTGGCGAGAAACTCTCCCAACTGCTCAAGCGAACCGCCCTTCTGGGCGATGACGGCGCCCTCCGCCGGCACAAGGCGCCCACTGTCCATCTGCGCCGGCCGCACCTCGCTCTTCACGTCGAAAGCATCGTCGGGGCCCTCGACGGTCACGTAGAAGCGGTCTTCCGAGATCTCGCGCCCGAAGGTGAAGGTTGCGTCGCCCACGGCGAGCGATGCTCCCTCAGCGCCTTCCACATCGGCAATGAGCACCTTCCATTCCTCTTGGCTCGCCAGCGGGTTCACCCCCGTGGAGAAGTTCTCATCCAGGGCCGCCAAGTAGGTCTTTATTTCCTGAACCTGAGAGCTGCCCTCGTCCTCGATGCCGAACTCGTCGGCCACCGTCCGCGGAATGAAGAGCACGGCGTAGTCGGCCGTATTGACGACGGCCACGCGGTCGGTGCCTGAAAGCCGGTAGGTGTAGCCGTAGCTGAGTCCGTCGATGTCGCGCGAGGAGCCCGTACGCGAGCATTCGAAGCCTTCCACAGCGAAGTCGCAGCCCTCCATGCGGGCCGCATCGCCGTCAGCGGAGATGTCTATCTCGGCATCTTGGACAGCCTGCTCCGCATCGGCAGCCCAAGCCGAAGAGGGCGCCACGATCCCACTGCAGATCCACAGCACCGCACCGGCGAGGATCGCAGCTGCGACCGCTCTGAGCACCGAAGCCGCGAGCCCCGTCGCAGATCGCCTTGCACCGGCCGCTTTCGCTGTTTCCATAGCCACCACTCTCATTGCCGTCCTACACACCGGGCGGGCGAGGCTTTGCGCCCCGCCCGCCCGACGAGATGCCCTTGCGTACCAAGATGCGCTTTGCAGCTCGTAGTTATTCTACCGCGAATGCCTTAGTTCTGGGCGAGCTCGAAGCCCCACTTCTCCCAAATCTGGTTGGCGTCCTCGTCGGTCATGCACCACTCGAGAAAGGCCTGAGCCGCCTCGGCGTTCTTGCTGTCGGCGCATACCGCGCCCGGATAGGTGATGGCCTTGTGGGTGTCGTTGGGAACCACCGAGCAGATGGCGACACCGCCCATGCGGTACACGTCCGAGGTGTAGACCATGGCGATATCGACCTCGCCGGACTCGGCGTACTTGCACACGTCGCCCACCTTGCCGCCGAGGGTCACCTTCGGCTGCAGGGTCGCGGAAAACTCGCCGCCCTTGCCCGTGGCATCGGCACCGGTGGCCCCGTCGGGCTCGAGGTAGCCGCCGACCGTCGTCAGGGACTGGCAGGCATAGTTGCCAGCCGGCACATTCTCATCGCCTACGGCCAGCGTGTACTTGCCGGCGGCGATGTCCTCGAGGGAGATGTCCCGACCGGCCAGGTCACCACCCTCCTTGGTGACGATGACCAGGTCGTTGTTGAACATGGTCTGGCGGGTGTCCTCCTTGACATACCCGTTCTCCGCGGCATCGTCCATCGTGCCCTTGGAGGCTGTGATGAGGATGTCAGCGTACTGCCCGGCGCCGAGCAACTCGTTCAAGGTACCGGAGGCCTCGTACTGCGTATCAGCGAAGGTGACGTTGGGATTCTGCTGAGTGTAGAGTTCCTCGGCCTCGGCCATGGCCTTGGTCAGGGAATTGGCGGCGAAAATCTGCAGCTCCACGGCCTCGCTCTCAGGCTCGGCCGCCTCGGGGGTCTGGGTTTCCGTCTGGGGGGCAGCCGGCTCATCGGCCTTCTGCTCTGTGGTATCGCCACCAGAGCAGCCGAACAAGCCCAGAGCGGCTACAAGGGCCACCGAGACGGCACCAAGTTTCCAACTTTTACGCATCGAGGCAATCCTCCCTAATAGGTTATACTTCCACGCGAATAAATCGCTTGGAATATATTATCCTTGTTCTCATATATTCGCAAGCCCTATTATTCTCATTCGTGTATATGGTTTGGAATCCTTCGATATACCGCTCAGAGGCGAACCCGTAGGAGCTGACCTTGGTCAGTCCTCCCCGCCACCGTATCCTCCATAGCAACTGGCCTTGGCCAGCCCTCGCGAGAAAGACGCCCTCGCATGACAAAAACAGGGGCGACCAAGGTCGCCCCCTACGGGAATTCCCCCATGCCTCTTCTGTGGCTTCTCTACAAACTCGCTCCTACAGCTTGAAGCCCAGTGAGTCCAGCACGTACTTGGGCACCATGAAGCGGATCGTCTTCTCCGGATCCACCATCTGGCACACCTGCACATCGCCGACAAGCGACAGCAGCATGACAACCTTGTCGGGGTCCTCGGCCGTACGGTCGCAGATGAGATCCACCATCTCGTGCACAGCCCGATCTGCCGCCGCATCCAATGTCTCGGCCGAGGCGATGACCCCGAAATGCGTCGCATTCTCGATCAGCGGATCGACAAGCTTCAGCTCGGGCATCGCCGTCAGCGTAACCGTAGCCCACCCAGCTGCCTCGGCGCCAGAGACGCTGATCTCGCCATCGCCCATAACGGCATGCATATCCCCGCATCCAAAAAGCGCCCCATCGGCGAAGACGGGGAAGTAAAGGGTAGCCCCTGCCGTGATAGCCGTGTTGTCCATATTGCCGCCATGGCTGCCCGGCGTGCCGCAATTGATCGGATCGCTCTCGGGAGCCACGCCGATAACGCCGATCATCGGCCGCAACGGAATGCGCAGGCGCTCGTCCCAAACAAGCTCATCGCCGTCGATTTCACACACCTGAGTGCTCCAAGCATTGAAACGATCGCCGCAAACGCCCTCGTTTTCGCCCGTACAGGAAACCGACTTGTTGTCGAACTCGATGGCATCGATGCTCACCATGAGCGCGCCGCCCGGAACCGCCCCCTCCACGAAGATGGGGCCCGTAGCCGGATTGGTATGATCCCAGTCGATTCCATCGAGCTCGTCTTCGGGCTTTTGAATCTGGTTGCCGAAGCAGTCCTTCGTGCGAACGCGCACCGTCGTCCCGGAGGGTACGACCATGGCAGGCTCCAGCGTTTTATCGAAAGCGTAAAAAACCTTCTCGTCATCTAGCTCGACCATACACTCCTCCTAAAATAAAAAAGACACCCTTCCAGGTGTCCAAATTATAATATAAAAAGCGCCCCCTGCGAGCGGAACGACCTGTCCTCCCGCGGCCTGGCGCCGCAGT
>OLPO01000305.1_pt1 | contig 41877 bp, 35 predicted proteins | sample 1672831 | NCBI WGS metagenome assembly OLPO01 (sample SAMEA3136728, study PRJEB25190) | human gut metagenome
GCTTCCGGAAGGGCAACACTTATGCCGCATTTCTCGGACTTGCTCCGGGAGAATCTTCAAGTGGCGAAAAAATCAGCCGGACCGGAATTACAAAAGCCGGAAACAGTCGTCTGCGCACACTTCTCATTGAGGCGGCAACAGGGATCTGCAAAGGGCGAGTCGGGCATAAGTCAAAAGCACTTTGTGCCCGACAGGCAGGAAATCCAGAAGAGGTTATCGCCTACGCGGATCGAGGTAATATAAGAATGAGAAGCAAGTATAAACGGATGATTCGACATGAAAAAAAGAGGAACGTGGCAGTGGCTGCTGTAGCAAGAGAGCTTGCCTGCTACGTCTGGGGGATTATGACGAATCACATCGAACCAAGAGAAGAAGGGAAGAAAGCTGCATAAATCACATCCTGCCCATCTGTCTGTCAAGGATGCTTCGCACCGCTTACGCGACAAGTCCTGTGACAGCCATCTGTTCATGATGTACAGGAACAGATAGGCGGGAATCGCAAAAGATCTGCGATCCCGCAGAAACAACAAAAGTACATATCTGACAGCATCTGGAAGGAGCTGTGATCACTGTAAGGTTCGAGTCATCTGCGACATCCCTATGTGGCACATCAGTGATCCACGAAACCAGAGTGCAGGGCTCACGGCGGAACCATTAGCCTGTAGGTAACCAATCCACGAATAACAGAGTGGCCACATGCCGGGAACTGTTAAATCAGAGCTCTTTCCAGATGCTGTTAGAGAAATACAAATGTGGCTTGTACGGAGACGGAAATTTCCTGGAATCGTCTCTTGACAATGGTCACTTCATAACAGGGATGAAACCGGGCGGTCGAAATCATCCCTGCAGCGCAAAAGAGCGAGCTGGAGATGAAACTGGGCGGAAGAAATCATCCCTGCGGAGCAAAAGAGTGAACCAGGGATGAAACTGAGCGGTCGAAATCATCCCTGCGGAAGAAAAAAGCAAGCTGGGGATGAAACCGGGCGGAAGAAATCATCCTTGCGGGGCAAAAGAGTGAACCAGGGATGAATCTGGGCGAAAGAAATCATCCTTGCGGAAGAAAAAAGCAAGCTGGGAATGAAACCGAAGCGGCAGCAACGCGCGGAACACGCGGGGCTGTGAACAGGAGGAATTGACATCGGTCAATGGAGAGTGCCCTTCGGAGAAAGCCGCGAAGGCGGTTTCTCCGAAGCGGCAGCAGGATCCGCAGGTGTTCTGCTGCGAACACTCGAAGCTGACATCGGTCAGCTTCGAGTGTAGTGGTCCACCCCGACCATCAGGCTGATTCCGGGTCTTATCTTATCAAACTCCCGTTTCAGATAGTCTTGAATTTCATCATCCGACATGCGGACGTCGTAGGGGCAATTGACATCAAACAGGACCTTCAGGCGGTCTTTCTCATGGACGACGCGGAAGTCATGGTAGAGAAAATCCGGGCCCAGGTACTGCAGGAAGCCAGAGAGCTTTTCCCGGAGAAGGGCGGCTTCTTTATCATCTGTGACAACGGGGTCGACGTGAATGACGGTCTGGATCCCGAACTTGCTGCGGAGACTTGTTTCCAGCTGGTCTGCGAGCATGTGGGAGTCGAGAAGCGTCATATCGGATGGCACCTCCAGATGGAGGGTCATCATCCGGGTTCCGGGGCCGTAGTCATGGATGATGAGATCGTGCATTCCAAGGACATGATCGGTGGTGCGCACGGTATCTGTAATTTTCTTCACAAGCTCCGGATCCGGCTCCTGGCCAAGGAGCGGGCCGCTTGTTTCGAGCAGGGACTGGATGCCGGACACCAGAATGAAGAGGGAGACGGCAAGGCCTCCGAAGCCGTCGATCGGAAGACCGGTTACATGCTCAAGAATCAGGGAGAGCAGTACAACAGCAGTTGCGATGCAGTCATTCCTGGAATCGCAGGCCGCGGATTCCAGTGCTACGCTCTGAAGCTTTCCGGAGAGCCAGCGGTTGTAGCGGTACATATAGAGCTTCACCAGAATGGAACACAAGAGAATCGTGATGACCAGAGGACTCGAAGCGGACAGGGAAGGGTGCATGATTTTCCCGATGGATTCTCTTGCCAGCTCAAACCCCATAAGGAGAATGGCGATGGAGATAAAAAGCCCGGAAAGATATTCGATTCTTCCGTGCCCGAAGGGGTGTCCGGCATCTGCTTTGTGGCTTGCAAGTCGGAATCCGATGAGCGTGACAATGCTGCTCCCTGCATCGGAGAGGTTGTTCAGGGCGTCGGCGATGACGGAGATTGAGCCGGAGAGAACGCCTGCCAGAATTTTCACCAGAAACAGCAGAAGATTGAAGAAAATACCAAGGGCTCCGGAAAGAGTCCCGTAACGCCCGCGGACCCGGGCGTCCTGGATGTTATCCGCATCCGGAATGAATTTGCGAACAAGAAATTGAATCATACCGAGCCTCCATAAATCAAATACACATTTTCACTTCCGAAAGAGGGAAACATTACCTTATAATATAGCGGTAAATGCTTTTATAATTAGCTACATATGCTAGTCTTTGAACAGAAGGCTAGTCAAGCGTAACTTCTGTGTGTTATATTTCCCAATGTTCCGTGTTTGCGCCGCAGTGGTTGCGGCTGAGAGGAGAATCTGCCTGTTATGAAGAAAATTGGAGAAGAATGCGGTGTGTTCGGTATGTGGTCGCCGAAGAAACAGAATCTGCCGATGCTGGCTTATTACGGACTGTTTGCTCTGCAGCACAGAGGACAGGAGGCAGCCGGAATCGCGGTGAACGAGGACGGCGTGTTCCGTTATCATAAGGACGGGGGACTTGTGCATGAGGTCTTTCATGCGGAGGACCTGGAGGCTCTTGGAGAGGGACAGATCGTTGTCGGCCATGTCCGGTATTCGACCAGCGGGGATTCCAACCGCGGCAATGCCCAGCCGGTTGTCGTCCGTCATATTAAGGGCAGCATGGCACTTTGCCACAACGGCAATCTGGTCAATTCCTATGAGCTTCGCTCAAAGCTTGAGAATGACGGATGTATTTTCCACACGACAACCGATACGGAAGTTATTTCCTATTTAATTACAAGAGAGCGCATTCACTGCTCGTCCATCGAAGAGGCGGTGAATCGCACGATCGATAAGATTCACGGTGCATTTTCCCTGGTTCTGATGTCCCCGACGAAGCTGATCGCAGTGCGTGACCCGCACGGCTTCCGCCCGCTCTGCTATGGTAAGACGAAGGACGGAAGTATTGTTTTTGCTTCGGAATCCTGTGCACTGGATGCCGTGGGAGCGGAGCTTGTCCGTGATTTGAAACCCGGCGAGATCATGGTCTGTGACCAGAACGGCCTTCGTTCCATCGAGGATCATGTGGGGGAGGTCAAGCCGTCCATGTGCATCTTTGAGTACATTTATTTTGCAAGACCGGATTCCATTGTGGACGGCGCTTCGGTTCATGAGGCGAGAGTTCGGGCGGGCGCGTTCCTTGCGCTGGAGCATCCGGTACAGGCGGATGTGGTCATCGGCGTTCCGGATTCCGGTCTGGATGCGGCGCTTGGTTATGCGAAGCAGTCCGGCATTCCATATGGAATCGGCCTTCTGAAGAACAAGTATATCGGAAGAACCTTCATTGCGCCCGGTCAGGCGGCCCGCGAGGATCTGGTGAAGATCAAGCTGAACCCGATTGCGGAGACCGTTCGCGGCAAGCGTGTGGTTCTGATTGACGACTCCATCGTCCGCGGCACAACCTCGGCAAGAATTGTGCGGCTGATTCGCGAAGCGGGGGCAAAAGAGGTGCATTTCCGTGTTTCCGCACCGCCGTTCCTGAATCCCTGCTATTACGGCACGGACATCGATTCGAGAGAGAATCTGATCGCATGTCAGCATTCGATTGAGGAGATCGCGCAGATCGTTGGTGCCGACACTCTCGGCTACCTGTCCGTGGAGAACGCCCTGAAGCTCGCGGGCGGAATCGGCAGCGAGTCGAGTTTCTGCGCAGCATGCTTTGACGGGAAGTATCCGACGGAGATTCCCTCCGAGACGGCAAAGGACCGCTTCGAGAGCAAAATTCCTGCGGAGTGGATGGAGAAGCATAAGATCTGACACGCGGCCGGCGGAGTGGCTTGTGCGGCGGCCGGCGGAACGGGTTGAGAAGCATAAGATCTGACAGGCGGCCGGCGGAACAGGCCTGTGCGAAACGGCATTTGAGGATTTCATGAGAATTGACAAGTATCTTGCGGACATGGGCGCCGGCACGAGAGGAGAGCTCCGGAAGAGCATCCGGAAGAACGGCGTCCGGATTGACGGAGAGCTGATTTTTGACCCGGGTTATCTTCTGAAGGAGGATGGCGCTTTTGATGTTTTTCCTGAGGTGATCTATCAGGGGAAGCTCTGGCAGTATGAGCCGGTTGTCTGGTACATGCTGAACAAGCCGGCGGGCATTCTGTCTGCGAGCGAGGACAGAAAGCAGAAAACCGTGCTGGACCTGATTACGGAGAGGAAGCGGACGGATCTGTTTCCCGTGGGTAGGCTTGACAAGGATACCGAGGGGCTTCTTCTTATTACAAATGACGGCGACATGGCGCATCGCCTTCTGGCACCGAAATTTCATGTGGACAAAACATACCTCGTCCGGACGGTCGGCAGTGCTTTTACCGGGGAGGATGCTGCGAGGTTTGCGGCGGGAATCCGGTACGATGAGGCGCTGACAGCGCTCCCTGCAAGGCTTGAGAAGTCTCCTTTTGGAGATCCCATGGAAGCGCTTGTTACGATACGTGAAGGAAAATTTCATCAGATTAAGAAAATGGTGGCAGCCCTGGGCGGCGGCAAAGAGGTGATTTACCTTCGGAGGATTTCCTTCGGCCCGCTCGAGTTGGACGGGGCCCTTGCGCCCGGGGAATATCGACGACTGACCCCGGAGGAGGAGGCGGCCCTTGCGGACTGCTGCAAAGGAAGAGAGCATGGCAGAGAGAGCAGATAAAATAAGAGAAGAGCAGGAGAGAATCCGCAATTTCTGTATTGTGGCACACATCGACCACGGGAAGTCTACCTTGGCAGACCGTATGATTCAGATGACCGGCGTACTTACCGATCGCGAGATGAAGGAGCAGGTGCTGGACAATATCGAGGTGGAGCGTGAGCGCGGAATCACCATCAAGTCTCAGGCGGTCCGCCTGATTTATCATGCAGATGACGGGCAGGAGTATATTTTCAATCTGATTGATACTCCCGGGCATGTGGACTTTAACTATGAGGTGTCCCGTTCCCTGGCTGCCTGCGACGGCGCGATTCTGGTTGTGGATGCGACGCAGGGCATTCAGGCACAGACGATGGCAAACGTCTATCTTGCATTGGAGCACAATCTTGACGTGTTCCCGGTCATCAACAAGGTGGACCTTGCAAGTGCAAGACCGGAAGAGGTAAAGCAGGAAATTGAGGACGTCATCGGCCTTGAGGCAATGGATGCCCCCGAGATTTCCGCAAAGAGCGGCTTGAATGTCAAAGAGGTCCTTGAGGATGTGGTGAAGAAGATTCCCGCACCCACAGGCGATCCCGAGGCGCCGCTGAAATCTCTGATTTTTGACTCCCTTTATGATTCCTACCGCGGTGTGATCGTGTTTATCCGCGTGCGGGACGGCGTGATCCGCAAGGGCACGAAGGTTCGGTTTATGGCAAGCGGCGCGGAGGAAGAAGTCGTGGAGGTCGGTTATTTTGGCCCCGGGCAGTTTATCCCGTGCAGTGAGCTTTCCGCCGGAATGGTGGGATATTTTACCGCATCCATCAAAAACATCCGCGACGCGAGAGTCGGCGATACCGTGACCGAGGCAGAGCGGCCGTGCGATGAGGCACTTCCCGGCTACAAGAAGGCCCAGTCCATGGTCTATGCGGGGATTTATCCGCAGGACACCTCGAAGTATCCGGACCTGAAGGATGCTCTGGAGAAGTTCCAGCTCTCTGATGCCAGCCTTTCCTATGAACCGGAGACGTCTCTTGCACTTGGCTTTGGCTTCCGCTGCGGCTTCCTGGGACTCCTTCATATGGAGGTTGTCCTGGAGCGTCTTGAGCGCGAATATGGCCTTGACATCATCTCGACGGCTCCCGGCGTTGTGTATCATATTTACAAGACGGACGGCACCATGATGGAGCTGACAAATCCGGCAAACCTTCCGGATCCGTCGGAAATTGAGCATATGGAGGAGCCGATTGTATCCGCAGAGATCATGGTGACGACCGAATATCTGGGTGCCATCATGCAGCTGTGCCAGGAGCGCAGAGGCGTGTATCTTTCTACGGATTACATCGAGAAAACAAGAGCGGTTCTGAAGTACGAGCTTCCGTTGAACGAAATCATCTATGATTTCTTCGACGCGCTGAAGTCAAGATCCAGAGGCTACGCGTCTTTTGACTATGAGCTGAAGGGGTATGTCCCCTCGAAGCTCGTAAAGCTCGATATCCTTGTCAACAAGGAGCCGGTCGATGCACTGTCCTTCATTGTGCATGAGGCAGGAGCCTACGACCGCGGCAGAAAGATGTGCGAGAAGCTTAAGGATGAGATTCCGCGCCAGATGTTCGAGATCCCGATTCAGGCCGCAGTCGGCGGCAGAATCATTGCCCGCGAAACCGTCCGCGCCTTCCGCAAGGATGTCCTTGCCAAGTGCTATGGCGGTGACATTTCCAGAAAGAAGAAGCTTCTGGAGAAGCAGAAGGAAGGAAAGAAGCGGATGCAGATGGTCGGCAACGTGGAGATCCCGAAGGATGCCTTCATGAACGTGCTGAAGCTCGGGGATGACCAGTAAAGCAAGCTGGCAAGGGTGCTTTTTGCAGAGGATGCCTGGGAGGCAAGCTGGCAAGGGTGCTTTTCGCAGAGGATGATTTTTGCAGAAGGAATCATCTCTGGGGGAGCTTTTCACTGCAGAGGGATGCCTGGGAGGCCGGGATTTCTCTGACATGTTATTCTCCGGACTGCCTGCTGCAGCGGAATTATCCGGAGAAATCATCCCTGGGAGAGCTTTTTCTTGCAGAGGGATGCATTTCACAGAAGGAAATCATCCCTGAGAGAGCTTTTCTCTGTAGAGGGATGCATTTCACAGAAGGAAATCATCCTTGGGAGAGCTTTTCACTGCAGAGGGATGCATTTCGCAGAAGGAAATCATCTCTGGGAGAGCTTTTTTCTGCAGAGGGATGCATTTCGCGGAAGGAAATCATCCCTGAGAGAGCTTTTTCTTGCAGAGGGATGCATTTCGCAGGAGGAAATCATCTCTGGGAGAGCTTTTCTCTGCAGAGGGATGCTCTGCCCTACCGAATAGTAATCCCTGACAGAGCTTTTTCCTGAATGCAGATGCTATCCTGCGCGGGAGCACGCACCTGTGTCAAGCAACTGCGCATAAAGCAGCCCTGTGTCGAGCAACTGCGCATAAAGCCGCCCTGTGTCAAGCTGCAATGTAATGTGTAAAGTTGCAACGTGCCAAACATCAATGTATCAAACAGATCAAATCCAAGAACAACAGCAAATTATGAACGACAGGGCTGCAGGTGAATTCACCGGCAGTCCTGTCAGCTTATATCTGCACCTTCCTTTTTGTGTTCGCAAGTGCCGGTACTGTGATTTTCTCTCCGGGCCTTATGATGCTGCGGTGAGAAGGCGATATCTTCGTGCATTGGAGACGGAGATCCGATTGAGTGCAGAGACATTCGGCAATGGAAGTTTCAGCCCTGAAAGCATCGGCGATCAGGAAAGGGGAGCAGATCTTGTAGGTAATGGCAATGAACGTCTGAGCGCAGACACCGTCTTTCTCGGAGGAGGAACGCCATCTCTTCTGGATGCGGATGAGCTGGCGCATCTGATGGCGGTGCTGTCAGAATCGTTTTGGATCCTTCCAGGAGCGGAGATTACCATGGAATGCAATCCGGGAACGGTAGGCAGGGAAAAGCTGCTTGCTTTCCGGGAGGCCGGGATCAACCGTCTTTCGATTGGCGTCCAGTCTTTTCGGGACGAGGAGCTAAAGCTCCTTGGCAGAATCCATACGGCGGAAGAAGCAAGGCAGTGTGTTCTGGATGCGAGATGGGCAGGCTTTGATAACATCAGTCTGGATCTTATTTCCGCCCTTCCCGGTCAGAACATCGGTCAGTGGATGGAGTCGCTTCGGGAGGCCGTAGCTCTTGCTCCGGAGCACATCTCTGCGTACAGTCTGATTCTGGAGGATGGCACGCCTTTGAAGGAAGCTGCGCTGGAGGGAAAACTTCCTCGACTTCCGGATGAAGATGAGGACCGGAAGATGTATCATGAAACAAGGAGCTTTCTTGCGGAGCATGGCTATCACCGCTACGAAATCTCCAATTATGCAAAAAAAGGCTTTGAAAGCCGTCATAACAGCGGCTACTGGACAGGACATCCGTATCTGGGATTTGGGATCGGAGCAGCTTCGTTCTATGCTGGCTGCAGGTGGAGCCATACAAGAAGCATGACTTCCTATCTGCAGGAGCTGGAGAGTGCAGGCGCATCAGCAAAATCGGACGGAGAATCCCTGTCATCTGCGGAGAAGGCGACAGGTCACAGATGTAAGAAATATGCAGAAATTCTGGAGTCCATCTATGAAGAGAAAGAAATCCTTTCGGAGAAGGATCGGATGGCGGAATTTATGTTCCTTGGCCTTCGAAGGATGCAGGGCGTTTCGGAAGCGGAGTTCCTGCGGTGCTTCGGGAGGACAATGGAAGAGGTGTACGGTCCTGTTTTGAAGCGCTATCAGGAGCTGCACATGCTGCAAAGAGAAGGCGGACGGATTTTTCTCACAGAGAGAGGAATTGATGTAAGCAACGCTGTGATGGCAGATTTTCTCCCAGATGAATGAAAACGGGTCACAGAGAGTGTATGAGATGGAGCAGGTGTTGAAAAAACCAGGAAGAAAGCCGGACGGCCAGCAAGGGGGCCAATGGGGGGGCCAACAAGAGGACCAATGGGGAGCCAACAAAAAGGCCAACAGAAGAGCCAACGGAAAGGATGACAACAGGATGGACAGCAGTATGAAAGAAAAGAAACCAGTGTATTTTACCTCAGAGAGGGTGTCTGCACATGTTACAAGAATCCGCGGCGCGATCTCAGAATATATGTACCTTGTGGAGGGAGAGGATCGGGCTCTTCTGATCGATGCGGGCTGCGGCGTCGGGAACATCGCAGCGTATGTCGGAACGTTGACGAAGCTTTCGCTTACGGTTGTGCTGACGCACGGGCACTACGACCACTGCGGCGGAATGTACCGCTTCGATGAGGTTTATCTGAACCGGGAGGAAAGGATTCCGACAGCGATTCATTACACAGAGGAAGTGGGAGCGCGCATTGCAAAAGAGCATGGCTTTTCCGACGATCCGGAGGCTGTGACAAGAATTCGTGACATCCGCATGCTGGATCTGGAGGATGGCAGGGTGTTCGAGCTTGGCGGAGGTGTTGAGGTCGAGGCGATCTGCTGCCCGGGACATACGGTGGCAACGATGGCGATGCTGATCCGGCCGGACAGACTGCTTCTTACGGGGGATGCCTGCCACTGGATCACCTATCTGCACTTTGAATCAGGGCTTACAGTGGAGCGGTTCCGAAAGAGTCTTGTGAAGCTCCAGACACGTGAGAGCGAGTGGGATTCTCTGCTTTTGTCGCATCCTGTGGACGAAGCTCCGAAGTCCTTGATTCCGGAGATGATCGGGCGCTGCGATCAGCTTCTTTCCAGGAAGACGGAAGGGCTTGTTTTCGAAAAGTTTGACGACACCTGTCTTCACTATGTGGCAAAAAAAGACGGCGAGCTTGCCAATCTTCTTTTTGATATCCGGAAGGTTCAGGAGCCGAAGAAGACAACTCAGGTGAAGGACGGCGTTCCGTACGAGGATACCTTTGCGGCAGCAGGACTCTATGCAACGTGTGCGAGCGGGAAAAGGCTGGAGGAAATCTGGCAGACCATGTTCTACGGTCCGGAGGATGAGAGAATTTATCATCCGGTGGGCGAGGACATGGGCTACATCGAGGATACGGGCAATCACGACGCAAGGACGGAGGGAATGTCCTACGGCATGATGGCCTGCGTGCAGCTGGATCACAAGGAAGAGTTTGACCGGATTTGGAAGTGGACGGTCACTTACATGTACATGGAGGAAGGCGAGAACGCGGGGTATTTTGCCTGGTCTTGCCAGCCGGACGGAACGAAGAATTCCATGGGACCTGCGCCGGATGGGGAGGAGTATTTTGCCATGGCGCTGTTCTTCGCGTCCCACCGCTGGGGAGACGGAGAGGGCATATTCGCATACAGCTCCTGGGCAAAAAAAATCCTGCAGGCCTGCATTTATCACGGCGCACCGGCGAACAAGGCGATGTGGAACCGCGACAATCATCTGATTCTGTTCGTGCCGGGGTGCCCGTTTACGGACCCTTCCTATCATCTGCCACATTTTTATGAGCTGTTTGCGCTGTGGGATGAGGACAACCGGGAATTCTGGCAGAAGGCGGCAGCGGCGAGCAGAGAATATCTGCAGAAGGCCTGCGATCCTGTTACCGGACTTTGCGCCGAGTACGCTGAGTTTGACGGAACGCCGCATCTTCGGACGCAGGCGGAGATCGACGGGGGCAATCCCTATCGCCACGACTGGTTTTATTCGGATGCCTATCGGACAGCCGGGAATGTGAGCCTGGATGCCAGATGGTTTGGCGCGGACGCCTGGAAGGAGAGTGAGCTTGCCGCGTACCAGAAATTTTTCGTGAAGCACGAGCCTGTTTTCGGTATTTACGAGAAGGACGGCCGTGTCATCGAGGGTCAGGCGCTGCATCCCGTGGGACTCCTTGCAACGATTGCGGAGTGCTCGCTTGTGACGATTCATTCCGGGGATGAGGAAACGGCTTCGAACGGCAGATTCTGGCTGGAGAAGTTCTGGAATACGCCGCTTCGTAAGGGCGAGAGGCGGTATTATGACAACTTCCTGTATCTGTTCGCATTCCTTGCGCTTTCCGGGGAGTACCGGATTTATTAAGAGTTGGAGTTTTTTATGAACAAGGATTTCAAAAACTGGTCAGAGCTTAAGATTTTTCTGTCCTATTTCAAGCCGCATAGGAAGCTGTTTTACCTGGATATGGTGAGCGCGCTTCTGATTGCGATGATCGATCTTGCGTTTCCGTGGGTGTCGCGCTGGTGCATGTACACGCTGCTTCCGGACAACGCGTGGAGGACCTTCTGGACGGTCATGCTGGTCGTGACCGTCGCGTATGCGCTGCGGTCTGTTTTCTATTACATTATCTGCTACTGGGGGCATAACTTCGGGGCGCGGGTCGAGGCGGACATCCGGAGAGATCTGTTCCGGCACATCCAGGAGCTGAATTACGGCTTCTTTGATCACAACCGCGTGGGACAGCTGATGAGCCGCCTGACGACAGATCTTTTTGACGTGACGGAGATGGCGCATCACGCGCCGGAGGATCTGTTCATTTCCACGGTGACCATCCTTGGCGCTCTGATTCTCATGTTTCGGATTCAGTGGAGACTTGCCCTGGTTCTTACGCTGATGCTGCCGATCTTTCTTGCGGTTGTGATGCTCTGCAGGCTTCACATGCGGGATGCATCGCGCAAGGTAAAGGTGACGGTTTCCGCGATCAACACGGAATTTGAGTCGGAGCTCTCCGGAATCCGGACGGCGAAGGCCTTTGCCAACGAGCCGGAGGAGCTGCAGAAGTTCGAAAAAGCGAATCAGAGCTACCGCGGGGCAAAATTCGGTTTTCACCGCGCCATGGCGGAGTTCAATGCGGCGATGGAATTTTTCCTCTGCATGCTGTCTGTGGCGGTGATTGCAGTGGGCGGCGCCCTCATTATGAAGGGCGAGCTGAATGTCATCGACCTGATTACCTTCAGCCTGTATGTCTCGACCTTTGTGAGCCCGATACGGAAGCTCGCGAACACGTCGGAGATGATTGCAAACGGTACGGCGGGTCTCCACCGCTTCGTGGAGCTGATGCGGACGGAGCCGGAGCTTCAGGACAGCGAGGGTGCGCTTGCGCTTCAGAACGTGCAGGGTGACATCAACGTGGATCATGTGTCCTTTGCGTATCAGAAGGGACAGGGAGTTCTGCATGACGTTTCGCTGCAGATCACAAAGGGCGAGACGGTTGCCTTTGTCGGCTCCTCCGGAGGAGGCAAAACAACACTCAGCCAGCTGATTCCCCGTTTTTACGATGTGACGAAGGGCGCAATTTATCTGGACGGGCATGACGTGCGCGAGGTGACGCAGGAATCGCTGCATCAGAACATCGGTGTCGTGTCACAGGATGTTTTCCTGTTTGTAGGAAGCATTGCAGAGAACATTCGCTACGGACGGCTGGATGCCACGATGGAAGAGGTGATGGAGGCTGCCGCGAAGGCGGAGCTTGCGGAGGATATTGCCGCGATGCCGGACGGGTTTGAGACGAATGTCGGAGAGCGCGGAGTCCTTCTTTCAGGCGGACAGAAGCAGAGAATTTCCATTGCCCGGATTTTCCTGAAGAACCCGCCGGTTCTCATTCTGGATGAAGCAACCTCGGCGCTTGACAGCGTCACGGAGGCGAGAATTCAGGAGACGTTTGAGAAGCTCTCCAGGGGAAGAACCACCATTGTGATTGCGCACAGACTCTCCACGGTGAAGAATGCCGACCGGATTGCGGTCATCGAGGACGGACGCATCATCGAGCTTGGCTCGCACAAGGAGCTGATGGAGAAGAACGGAGCGTACGCACAGCTTGTCCGCACGCAGGAGCTGAAGAACTGAGGCAGGCGGCTCCCTGCGCATAACAGCAGGCTGAAAAATGAATTGAGAAAAATAGAAATCCCGCAGGGAGCTTCTGGTAGCATATCATTCCGGAAAGAAGCTTCTCTGCGGGATTTTTCTGTGATGAAATTCTGCCCGGTATGCCGGCCCGGATTCTGACATGGCAGGATCCGGCACGGCGTGAAGCTGCCGGGAAATTACGTAAGACTTCAGGAGAGGTGCTCGGAGAGCGTAACCTTTCTCGTGGAGGTGAACTGGTCGCCGGTCAGGCTGCCGTCCTCATACTCAATTTCGCCGGCCTGGTTGTCGTACGGATCGTCGCGGAAATAGGTCATCGGAGGCGTGAGCTGCTTCTGGAACTGCGGGTTCGAAGGCAGGCGGAACGGATCCAGGTTGCCGAAGAAGTGACGCTGTCTCCAGACATCTCCGCTGCGGAAAGCACCTCCGCCGTAGGACGGATCCACGTAGAGCCAGCCAAACGGTGCAAGATAGACCATTGCCCAGTCATGGCTTCCGGGATCCCCCTCATAGAACTCGTTGCCGGATTCCCAGCGGGCCGGGATGCCAAGGCAGCGGCAGAGCGTGATGAACATCAGAGCCTGCAGTCCGCAGTCGCCCTTGCGGTTCATGGCTGCGTATTCGCCGAGGTTCTCAATGGTAAAATAGCTGCGGACGAAGGAGTAGGTCACCTGCGTCGTGATGTATTCATAGATGGCTCTCGCCTTTTCAAGAGGAGTCTCACAGCCCTCCGTGATCTTAAGCGCAAGATCCTTCATGAAGGGAGTGAAGCGAATGTGAGGCTGCTGCTCGGCAAGATCCTCCGGTTTTACCTCCTCGGCGGGATAAGGCTTGTTCATCTCAGCGCGGTTTGCGGAAACGGCCTCCTCGGTCCAAAGGTCATGATAAACGCTCTTTACCGTGTACTCGTACTCCACGAAGAAATCGTGATTCTCCCTGATGTCCTCCTCATAGCAGATGGTGCGCTGCGGAGCGTTCTCGTCTGCAAGAATGTAATGATCGGAAGAGGTCTCGAGGATCTTAATATCGGAGACATAGCTGCAGGCGCAGACAACCGGGATGTAAACCTTGATTTTGCCGGGGCGGAAGGCATCGTCGTCCACGCGGAGCGTGAAACGGATGCGGAAGCGCCAGGAGTCGGAGCCGTTCTTCTTCATGTCGATGAGAGACTGCCAGAACGTGTTGCCTGGAGCAGATTCGGGTGTTTCCGTGCGCAGAGCGCCGCCCTTTTCCTTACGGGCTGCATGCTCGACGTCGTTGCGAAGCGTGCCGGCCGTGCTGTGGATAAAGTGCTCCTTGCCGTTTACGTAAATCCAGTCGATGCGTCCCTTGTCCTGAAGCTCGCGGAACTGCTCCGGAGTCAGATCCTTGATGACCGTCTTCGCCCTTTCATAGGCTTCTTCGAAGGAATACGGGTAATCCGACGGAAGTCTCTTAAGAATCTCACGCTCGACGCGAAGCTTGGCTTTTAAGTTCTCACTGATGTCCTTCTGAAGCCACTGTTCAATCAGACGGGCTTCTCCGTCAAAATCGCCGAATTCCTTGCGGCTCTCAATGTCGGTAGGAAGTGCTGTGGAAAGCGCCTCCAGGTCGTTGTAGCGAAATGGTTCCATGGTGATCCTCCTGTTTTTGTCAAAATTACTTCAGAACTTCATTATATACGCGAAGTACATTTTTATAGAAGATACTTTCGATTTCTTCCTGCGAAAAGCCTTCCTTTTCGAGCCCCTCCGCAAGAAGCGGAAGCGTGTCGGCGGTGCCGTAGTCCAGAAGTCCGCTGATTCCGTCAAAATCGCTTCCGATGCCGAGGCATTCCCTGCCGCCGACGTTCATGATGTGCCGCGCGTGTGCCGCGATGGCGGAAAGGCTCTGGCGGGGATCCTTGTCCTTCGGCTCCAGAAATTCCGGGCAGAAGTTCAGGCCTGTGACGCCGCCGTGCTCGGCGAGCTTCCGGATCATGTCATCCGTCAGGTTGCGCCCGCAGCCGCAGACAGCTCTTGCATTGGAATGACTTGCAACAAAGGGTCCCTTTACGATGCGGCAAACATCATAAAAGCCGGCATCGGAGAGGTGGGATACATCAACCAGCATTCCCATATCCTGCATTGCCTCCACGAATTCCACGCCGCGTTTTTTCAGGCCGTGGTCGTTCACCGGCCGGAAGGAAAAATAATGCTCCTTGTCCGGATGGTTGGGACTTGCGAGCTCGTTCTCGTAATTCCAGGTAAGGGTCATCATGCGGGCCCCCGCATCGTAGAGCTCCTTCAGGTGCTCGAGAGAGCCCTTGCAGCAGCCGCCCTCTTCAACGGACAAAAGAGCGGACATGCGGCCAGCCTTGTCATTTGCGAGGATCTCCTTGGCATTGGTGACCTGGGAAATGAGATCGGAGTTTGCAGCGACCTCCTCCTTGAAAACCTGTACGAGGCAGGAGATGGTGTGCCAGGGATCCAGATACGCAGGCTCCGAAGCGCTCGCCTCGGAATTCGATCCGTTTCCGCCGGATGTGGCAGCCGCTGCAGCGGGCGCCGCGGAGGTGGAAGCTCCGGCTGCTGCACTTGCAGCGTCTGCTTCCTTGGGATCAAAAGGATTCTCCTCGAAATCAGCCCTTCGGTGCAGATCCACGAAAAGTCCCAGGTTCTGGCACAGGCAGTCACCCTTTTTCAGCCGCTCCAGATCAATCATGAAGTTGTTCTTCCGCAGCGTCTGGTTCTCCTTCCGGAGTCTGGAATACCAGATTTCGGAGATGGTATCACAATGCATGTCAATGTATTTCATACCGACGTCCTCCTCTAACTATATTAAGGTAAAACATTTGCATCATTGTATCACCGGATGCAATCCGGCGAAATGTGTTTCCGATACGATTTCCGTACCGGGAAGACAAGGTGTTCTCTATGCCATACCGGGAAGACAGGGGGTTTTCTATTGACAGATGAGCAGTCAGGCTGTACTATCGTATACAATTATACAGAAAGCACCTCGCCTGTTTTTCCGCATCCGGCAGTGTCTGCCGCAGGCGGTTTCCAGCTTGAGGAGGAAGGTCTTTTCGCAGAAAAAGGAGGAAATAGTTATGAAGAAAACCGGCAGGATTCTTGCGGGCCTTTTGACGGGTGTGATGGCACTGTCACTGGCAGCCTGCGGCAGCGGCTCGTCTGGCTCATCCGGCAGCGGAGAGAACGGAGAAAAGACAACGTACCGATCCCTCTATTCCGGAGAAGTACAGACTCTGAACTATCTGACCACGAGTACTACCAATGATTACGCGATCAGCGCGAATATCATCGACTGCCTTGTGGACTATGATCAGTACGGAAACATTACTCCCGGTCTTGCAGAAAGCTGGGAATCCAATGACGATATGACCGAGTGGACCTTCCACATCCGCAAGGGTGTGAAGTGGGTCGACAACAACGGCAAGGAGATGGCTGATGTTACGGCAAACGACTGGGTTGCGGCAGCACGCTACGTAAACGATGCGGCGCATGAGTCCGACAACCAGTACATGTACGACACCGGCGCTGTGGTTCACAACGCACAGGCTTATTACGACTACACCGCTTACATGCTGGCAAGCGAGAACGGAACGAAGGATACGGATGCAGACGGCGAGAAGCTCGAGCCTGTGGATCCGGTAAGCGCAGAGGACATCGGCGTGGAAGCTCCCGATGACTACACGCTGGTTTACAAGCTGGATGCTCCCTGCTCCTTCTTCACGAGCATCGTTTCCTACACCTCCTATATGCCGGTCTCTCAGGCATGCCTGGATGAGTACGGCGATTCCTTTGGCCTTGACAATGAGAGTCTCTGGTACAACGGAGCCTTCATTCTCTCCACCTATGAGCCTCAGGAGAAGCACGTTCTGACCAAGAACGCAGCCTACTGGGACAAGGATCACGTTTATCTGGACGAGGTGGTTTCTACCTATAATGCAGATGCATCCAGTGTAGAAGCCAACATGTACAAGAACGGCGAGATCGATTATGCATCGATCAGCGCAGACCTTCTGGATTCCTGGCTGAAGGATGACGCTGTTAAGGATCAGGTTCACGGCTCCAGACCGAACAACTCCTTCAGCTATTTCTTCTGCTTCAACTTCGATCCGCAGTTTGACGCGCAGTACGAGCCGGAGAACTGGAAGCTCGCAGTCAACAACGAGAACTTCCGCAAGGCTATGATGGCTTCTATGGACCGCATCAAGGCACTGACGGTTTCTGAGCCCTACAATCCGGAATCTCTTCTGAACAACACCGTAACTCCCGCAAACTTCGCAGCAGCTGCCGGCAAGGATTACACACAGTACGATGCCCTGAAGGACATCACAAACGGCGACAGCTTCGATGCCGCAAAGGCAGTGGAGTATCGCGACAAGGCGAAGGAAGAGCTTGAGAAGGAAGGCTGCACCTTCCCTGTCAAGGTTCTGATGCCCTACAACCCCTCTGTCACCAACTGGGACAAGGAATGCCAGGTTCTTGAGCAGCAGATGGAAAGTGTTCTCGGAACGGACTTTATTGATATCATCGTTCAGGCTGGTCCTGAGACCGGCTTCCTCTCTGCAGTACGCCGCAGCGGTGCCTATGCCTTTATGAAGTGTAACTGGGGTGCGGACTATGCAGATCCTCAGACCTGGGCAGAGCCGTTTACGGAAGGCAACAACTACAACTTCTGGGATATCTCCGAGGATGAAGGAACACAGGCAATCTATCAGGAGTGGACCGACAAGGTAACCGAGGCAGAGGCAATCTGCACCGATGACGAGGCCCGCTACAATACGTTTGCAGAGGCGGAGAAGCTCCTGATCGATCACGCAATCATTGTTCCTTTTGAGATTTCGAACGGCGGCTATACCGCTTCCAAGGTCAATCCTCTGGAAGGAGAGTTTGCTCCTTACGGCGTAGCGCTTCAGAGATATAAGTTCCAGCATCTCGGCGAGAAATCCATGAGCATGGACGAGTTCAATGCAGCACTTGCCGAGTGGGAGGAAGCAAGAGCGAAGGCTCTGGAGAGCGCGGAGTAACCTTGGCGCCTGAATCAAAACAGACATATTTTTATTGCAATCACGTTTCAATAAAGGCATTATTAATGTAATGCGTCAAATCAATCCGGCAGGCGCCTACCGCACCTGCCGGTTTACGTGCATACCGCAGTGCAAAAATCCTTCAGAAGAAATCCCGTGCGGAAGCGCAATGGGAGCATTCAACGGGACAGCACAGCGGAAATCCAAAGGCACGTAACAGGAGGTACCCCTTGGGTAAATACATTCTCAAACGACTGGTGCACTCACTCATCACCTTGTGTATCGTCATCACCATTGTCTTGCTTTTGCTCCGCAAAATGCCGATCGAGGGATATTTTAACAACTATGAGAAGATGTCCCAGACACAGATCAATGTTACGCTGCAGAAGCTCGGACTGAAGGATCCGGCACCGGTTCAGGTCGCGAAGTATTTCGGCCAGCTTGCAAAGGGAGACCTCGGCACTTCCAACAAATACCGCGACGGATACCCGATCGCGAAGATCATTGCGAAGAAGGCACCGATCTCCATAGAGATGGGTCTTCTTTCGGAGGTGATCGCGCTGGCGGTCGGACTTCCTCTCGGAATTGCGATGGCGAAGTCCACGAGAAGCCGGTGGAAGCTGTGGGATAAATTCGGAACGGTGCTCATCGTCATTGTTCAGGCGGTACCGTCCGCGGTTTATCATCTGCTGATTCAGCTCTACGGCAGCGAGCTGTTCGGTGTTTCCATGCTGTTTGATACGGACAACTGGGTCACCTGGATTCTTCCGGTGTTCTCGCTGTCTCTTGGCAACATCGTGTACTATGCGATGTGGCTTCGCCGCTACATGGTGGATGAGGCCAATAAGGACTACATCCGTCTGGCAAGAGCAAAGGGCGTTCCGGAGGGCAAGATCAGCCGCGTTCATATTTTCCGCAACGCATTTGTTCCGCTGGTTCAGTACATCCCGAACTCGATTCTGTTCACCCTGATGGGCTCCTTATATGTAGAGTCCCTGTATTCCATTCCGGGAATGGGCGGACTTCTGGTTCAGGTGATTAAGATTCAGGACAACACGATGGTGCAGGCGCTGGTAGTCATCTACGCGGCCATCTCTGTCGTTGGCCTTCTTCTGGGTGATGTGCTCATGGCACTGGTGGATCCCAGAATCAGCTTTACAAAAAAGGAGGGCTCCAGAGCATGACCATTCGAGGAGAGAAAGAAAAACAGCTGGAGAATGCCATCACAGCCGATCTGAAGAAGAAGCTGACTCCCTACGAGAGCTACCGGGAGCTTCCGGAGGAGGAGCTGTTTGCAGAGGCAGCAGCAGACGAATCCGATGCAGAGCGCGGCGGCTATTCCAATTATTCCTACTGGAAGGCAACGCTTCGTGCGTTCTTCAAGAACAAGGTGGCGGTGTTCTTCCTGATCGTCATCATTGCGGTTCTTGCGTTTACGTTTGTTCAGCCCCTTCTGCCGAATCAGAAGAGTCCGAAGACCATCTACAACGATCCGCAGACGGGCATTCAGATCATCAACCATCAGCCGGGCTCCGAGTTCTGGTTCGGTACGAACTCCATCGGACAGGACCTCTGGGCAAGAACCTGGGCAGGAACAAGAACATCGCTTGGCATCGGTTTTGCCGTTGCTGCGTTTGAAGCCTGCTTCGGCACTTTGATCGGTCTTCTTTGGGGCTATGTGCGGAAGCTGGATACGTTTTTCACGGAGCTGTACAACATCTTCGATAACGTTCCGCAGACGCTGGTGCTGATCCTGATTTCCTATATCATGAATCCGGGCATCGGAACGATTATTTTCGCGCTGTGTCTGACGGGCTGGCTGTCGATGGCGCGCTTTATCCGGAACATGGTTGTGATCATCCGTGACCGGGATTACAACCTGGCGTCCAGGTGCCTTGGCACAACGACGGGAAGAATTGTCACGAAGAACCTGCTTCCGTATCTGGTATCGGTCATCGCGCTTCGCATTTCCCTTGCGATCCCCGCGGCGATCGGAAATGAGGTTTTCGTAACCTATATCGGAATCGGCCTTCCGACCGACATTCCGTCTCTTGGAAACCTGGTTCAGGCAGGGCGTCTTTTGATGAGCCAGCCGGAGCTTCGGTATCAGCTCCTGTTCCCGACAGCGATTCTGGCGGTGATTACGATTTCTCTCTACATCGTCGGCAACGCGTTTGCGGATGCAGCGGATCCGAAGAATCACATGAACTGAGGAAGGGAGGACGAACATGAGCGATACAAACAGAGAAGTCCTTCTTTCTGTAAAGAATCTGGATTTCAAATTTACCCTCCGCGGTCAGGTGCTGCATGCACTTCGCGGAATTTCACTGGATGTTTATAAGGGCGAGAGCCTTGCCATTGTCGGCGAGTCGGGCTCCGGAAAGTCGGTTTTCGTGTCGACTCTGATGGGCCTGAATGCGGCAAACGGCAGGATCACCGGCGGCAGCATTTCCTACGACGGCTGGGAGCTGACAAGGCTTCACACCAATGAGGACTGGAGACAGATCCGCGGCAGGAAGATCGCAATGGTCATGCAGGATCCGATGACCTCCCTGAACCCGCTGAAGACCATCGGCTACCAGATTCAGGAAGCCGTGGAGCTTCACCAGAACCTGCACGGCGAGGAAGCGAAGAAGGCAGTTTATGAGCTTCTGACCGATGTCGGCATCAGCGATCCGGAGCGCCGCTACAAGCAGTATCCGCATGAGTTCTCCGGCGGCATGCGCCAGAGAGTTGTCATTGCGATTGCGGTTGCCTGCAAGCCGGAAATCCTCATCTGCGATGAGCCGACGACGGCGCTGGACGTTACCATTCAGGCGCAGATTCTCGGCATTCTCAAGGAGATGAAGGCGAAGTACGATCTGACCACCATTTACATCACGCATGACCTTGGCGTGGTGGCGAACGTTGCGGACCGCATTGCGGTTATGTATGCAGGAGATTTTGTCGAGATCGGAAGCTGCAACGAGGTGTTTTACGATCCGAGACACCCCTATACCTGGGCGCTTCTGTCAAGCCTTCCGCAGCTTGGCGTGAAGGGTCAGGATCTGTATACCATCGTCGGAACGCCTCCGAACCTGTTCAAGGAGGTGCACGGGGATGCCTTTGCGGCACGGAATCCGCACCCTCTGAAGATTGATTTTGTAAAGAGACCTCCGATGTTCCAGGTGACACCGACGCACATGGCAAGAACCTGGCTTCTGGATCCGAGAGCTCCGCAGATTGATCCGCCGGAGCACATCCGCGTTCTGCAGGAGAAGGGAAAGGCCCTCGGCCTTTCGGCTCCCCTGAGGGGCGTTCCGGTTCCGGGAACGGAAGAAGGCAGCTCTGTTGAGACCGGGTCTGCCGATATGTCACAGAAAGGAGCGTCCGCAGATGACTGAGAGGAAGAAACTGGTTGAAGTGGACCACATCAAGGTCCAGTTCGGCTCCAAGCGGCACCCCTTTACCGCAGTGGATCATGTCAGCTTTGATATTTACGAGGGAGAGACCTTCGGCCTTGTCGGAGAATCCGGCTCGGGGAAAACAACGATCGGCCGTTCCATCATCCGGATCAATCCGGTGACGGAGGGCGAGATTCGTTTTAACGGAAAGAGAATTTCCGGCAAGCTGACGAGGGAGGAGGATCATCAGGTCACCAGGGATATTCAGATGATTTTCCAGGATCCGATGAGCTCTTTGAATGAGCGCGCGAAGGTCGGATACATCGTTGCAGAGGGACTGTATTCTCCAGGTCATCATCTGACCGAGGAGGAGCGGCAGGAGAAGGTTGACCGTGCACTTTCCGACGTCGGACTTCTTCCGGAGTTTGCAAGCCGCTTCCCGCACGAGTTCTCCGGCGGTCAGAGACAGCGAATCGGCATCGCAAGAGCCCTTGTCATGGACCCGAAGTTCATCGTGGCGGATGAGCCGATCTCCGCATTGGACGTCTCCATTCGTGCGCAGGTTCTGAACCTGATGTCGCACCTCCAGAAGGAGCGCGGACTGACCTATCTGTTCATTGCACATGATCTGTCCGTGGTCCGCTTCATCTGCGACCGCATTGCCGTCATTCACAAGGGCCAGATCGTAGAGCTTGCGGAGTCGGAGGAGCTGTTCCGTCATCCGCTGCATCCTTATACGAAGGCACTTCTGTCTGCGATCCCTCAGCCGGATCCGGAGGAGGAGAAGAACAAGAAGCTGATCGTGTACGATCCTTCCATGCACGACTATTCGACGGATAAGCCGGTGTGGAGCGAAATCCTGCCGGGACACTTTATTCTGGCTAATGAGAAGGAGCTTGCGGATTACCGCAAGGAGCTGGAGCAAAATTAATCCATTCAGATTACAGATTAAAATGGCTGACAGCCCAAGGAAGAGCTGCAGGCGAAATCCCGGAGTGGATTTTCGCCTGCAGCTTTATGTATAATCGTCATTATGAAAAAGGAGATTCCGCATTATGAAGGTTCTGATTGCAAATCTTGACACACCCAACTACATAAAGGCCATGTCGCACTTTTGCGCGGAATGTGTCAACACCCGCGAAATTCCGGAGAGCATCGAGGAATACGACGCACTGATTCTGCCGGGCGGTGATGACATTGATCCTGTTTTCTTTCATCAGGAAATGAACGGATCGCGGGACATCGATCATGAGCTTGATGTGACGCAGCTTACGCTGTGCCGGAGATTTGCAGAGGAAGGAAAGCCGATTCTCGGCATCTGCAAGGGTGCACAGGTCATCAATGTCTGCTTCGGCGGAGATATCATCCAGGATCTTCCGGACGGAAAAAGGGAGCATCACTCCTATCACCAGGGGCTTGGAACCGGAGAGTACCATGAGACGGACATCGCCCCCGGAAGCTTTCTTGCGAAGCTCTACGGAGAGCATGTCGTAACCAACAGCTATCACCACCAGGCGATCGGCAAGGTCGGGGAAGGCCTCGAGGTTCTGCAGAAGAGCGATGACGGCGTGATCGAGTTCATGGCGCACAGGAGCCTTCCGATCTATGCCGTTCAGTGGCACCCGGAGAAGAACTGCTGGGATACGGCAAAGGAGGGCGTTGCGGACGGCGAGCCGCTGTTTACGTATTTTGCAGAACAAATCAGGAAAGGAAAGTGAACTCCGCGCGATCCGGGTTTCATGCCGGAAAAAAAATCGGGAGTATCAGGAAAGGTCAGTGAATCAAAATGCCTACACTTAGAAATTTGTTTGAGAATGCCTTCCGGCCCTGCGGCCAGACGCTGTACGTCTGGGGCGGCGGCTGGAACAAGGAGGACACCGGAGCCGGAGAGGACGGCATGCGGATCGGACTGAATCCGGAGTGGAAGAGGTTTTTCGATGAAAATGCCGGCACCTACGACTACGACAAGCACCGCTTCGAGTTCGGACACGGACTCGACTGCTCCGGGTTCGTCGGCTGGACGCTTTACAATACGCTGGAGAAGGAGCCCGGAATTCCGGGCTATGTCATGAGCTCCACGACGATGGCGAAAACCTTTGCGGAGCGCGGCTTCGGCACCTATGTGCCGAACGAGGAGATCACGGAGTACCGTCCCGGTGATATTGTCAGCATGAACGGTCATGTCTGGATTGCCATCGGTCAGTGCGAGGACGGGAGCGTCGTTCTGACGCACAGCAGCCCGAACACGGGTGTCCAGATCTCCGGCAGCATGCTGCCCGGAAAGGAAGAGAAGACCACGCAGTCCTACGCCGTCGCAGAGGCTGCCATGGCAAAATATTTTCCCCGATGCCACAGCTTCTATGCGACCAGGGAATGTGCGCTGGACTACCGGGGCGGAAACCTCATGCACTGGGATCTGGAGCACGGCGTCCTCACGGATCCCGACGGATTTGTGAAAATGGGGCCCGCGGAGATCATTGACGCTGTCCTTGGCTGAGCCTTACAATGTAACTATGTTCCGCGACAGTTACAGAGACAGGTAGCTGCGTTCCGCAGCAATTACGGAAGCATGTAACTGCGTTCCGAAACAATTACAGAAAGGCGAGGGATCAAGCAAAATGAGCAGTGAGAACGAGAAGCGTCTCGACATCATCAAGCTGTCGGACGATGAGAAGGATGTCATCATCTTGGACCAGACAAGACTTCCCAATCACGAGGAGTATCTGAGAATTCATGAGGAAGAGGTGGCATGGAAAGCCATCAAGCTGCTGCAGGTAAGAGGCGCACCAGCGATCGGTATTTTTGCCGGATATTCCATGTACGTGCTGGCACAGCGCTATGAGGAGCTGCCTTATCCGGAGTTTCTGGAGAAGTTCCGGAAGCAGGCAGACTATCTCAACAGCTCCCGCCCGACGGCAGTGAACCTGTCCTGGGCGCTGAAGCGTCAGATCAAGGTGGTGGAAGACAACAGCGACAAGCCGGTGGCAGAGATTGTAAAGCTCCTTGGAAAGGAAGCAAAGGCAATCGAGGAAGAGAACACCGAGATGACCCGCAGAATTGCAGAGTACGGCGCAACGCTCATCAAGTACGGCGACGGCATTCTGACACACTGCAACGCAGGCTATCTTGCCTGCCTTGGCTACGGTACGGCAACGGCTCCGATCTACTATGCAACGGAGCAGGGCATGAAGCTGCACGTATTTGCCGATGAGACAAGACCGCTCCTTCAGGGTGCAAGACTGACCTCCTATGAGCTTCAGAAGGCAGGCATCGATGTGACTCTGATCTGCGACAACATGGCATCCATCGTCATGAAGCAGGGCTGGGTAAACGCTGTATTCGTCGGCTGCGACCGCATTGCGGCAAACGGCGATTTTGCCAACAAGATCGGCACCTCCGGTGTTGCGATCCTGGCAAAGCACTACGGAATCCCGTTCTACACCCTGGGACCGTCCTCTACGATTGACTTCGACACGCCGACAGGAGCTGACATTCACATCGAGCAGCGTGATCCTGAGGAAGTCAAGGATATGTGGTACGCGGAGCCGATGGCACTGAAGGAGGTCAAGAGCTACAACCCGTCCTTTGACGTGACCGATCATGAGCTTCTGACCGGAATCGTAACAGAGCGCGGCATTGTTTACCCGCCGTTTGAAGAGAATTTGAAGAAGCTGTTCGACCGGTAAGGCGTGGCTGTCAGAAAAGCTGCCTGGGTGCCGGGGAAATGCTTTCCGGAGACAGGTGGCAGCGCAGCAGGAGACAATGGAATTCACAAATTCAGGAGGAAGAGAATATGGAACCGAGAGAAAGTATTTCCGCAAGTATCGTAGTAAAGGATGAGCTCGCAAAGGTTGTTCTGATGCCGGGCGATCCGCTCCGCGCAAAGGCTGTTGCCGAGAAGTTCATGACCGACGTGGTTTGCTTCAACGACACCCGCAACATGCTGGGCTTTACCGGAACGTACAAGGGAAAGAGAATTTCCGTTATGGGTCACGGCATGGGCGTTCCGTCCATCGGCATTTACACGCAGGAGCTCTACAGCCAGTTCGGTGTGGAAGCCATCATCCGCATCGGCTCTGCCGGCGGACTGGACATGGATGTAGATGCGAAGGACGTTGTCATTGCTGAGGCAGCATCCAGCAACTCCAACTATGGAAACGCATACGGAATTCCCGGACAGCTGGCAGCCTGCGCAGACTATGACATGCTCGCAGAGGCGGTTGGGAATGCCAAGGCACAGGGCTGCAACTACAAGGTCGGCAAGGTTTATACCTCGGATTTCTTCTATTATCCGCAGACCGGCGTGAACGAGAAGCTTCGTGATTTCGGACACCTCTGCGTTGAGATGGAGGCAGCCGGCCTGTACTGGACAGCATGCGCAAACCACAAGAAGGCACTGGCTATTCTGTCCATTTCCGATCACCTCTTCAAGCCGGTGGCTCTCTCCGCACAGGAGCGCCAGGACAGCTTCACGGATATGATGGAGATCGCACTGAACACGGCAGTGAAGTTCGCGTAAAAAAGTGCGCGCAGAAAGACCGGCAGAATGATTGGCACAGAGGCCGGCGGAAGGTACGCAGGCGCAGAAGCCGGCGGAAGGTACGCAGGCACATCGAAAATATTTTTCGGACAGTATGAACCGGAGCGGGGGCATTTGGCCCCCGCTTTTGCTGTCTTTTGTGATACGATCGTGAAAATCGGTTATTGGACAGAACAGGGATGCATCCGGGAGGCTGAAATAATCCCTGTGGAGGAAAAAGGCAAGATAGAGATGCATTCAGGCGGCCGAAATAATCCCTGTGGAACAGAAAAGCAAGATAGAGATGCATTCAGGCGGCCGAAATAATCCCTGTGGAACAGAAAAGCAAGATAGAGATGCATTCAGCCGGTCGAAATAATCCCTGTGGAGGGAAAGAGCAAGATAGAGATGCATTCAGGCGGCCGAAATAATCCCTGTGGAGGAAAAAGGCAAGATAGAGATGCATTTAGCCGGTCGAAATAATCCCTGCGGAACAGAAAAGCAAGATAGAGATGCATTTAGCCGGTCGAAATAATCTCTGCGGAACAGAAAAGTCAGATAGAGATGCCTCTGACCGGGGCAAAGTAATTCCTGTGGAACAGAAAGTCATCGCCGGGAGCGGGGAGACGATAGCAGAGAATACAAAAGCCGCCTGACGCGTAAATGTCATGCTAAGAAAAGCGCAAACAGAAAAATAGCGCAACCAAATAAACAGAAAATATCGTATGATAGGGCGAAGGGAAATTGGAATTATGATTTCAGAAAGGAGCCATTCGCCTATGGAAGTAAGACGCGTGAGTTTGGAGCAGCTTCTGAAGCAGCTGGAAAACAGCAGGATGTCATCGGATCTTGGCAAGGATATTCTGTCCACCTATGACATTCTGAAGGGTTATCCGTTTGATCGGAATGAAGCTGCGAGCCGGATCATCCTGAACAACGCGAAGCACCCCGGTATTCTGGCGTCCCTTTCAACAGGATCGCGGCAGCATCCGGTACTCCCGGATTCCGACACGATTCCCGCAAATGAAATCCGAAGCCGGCTCAACCTGCAGTTTCAGGAGCTTTGCCGGGAAGCAGCGAGTGTCCTTGGCTATGCGCTGGAGGAAGCATGAAGCCGAAGCTTCGTGCTGCAACGATCTGCGCTACTGACCGGATTCCATCACGATCGTCTGCGATGCCGATTGACATCTCAAACGGTTAAAAACAACAATAATATCCATACGTCGGCATTTTTTGAGGTAAAATGTTGATGTATGGATTTTTTGTGGAGTGCAGATGATTAGAGAGAAGCGGAAGGCAAATGCAGATTTCAGGTGAGAAAAAATTCTACATGGCAGCTGCGAATGTAGCAGCCTGCCTCGGAGTGATCATTCTTCATACAAATTTTGTGTTCTGGACAAAGCCGGGAGGGAGACTATGGATCACCTCCTGCTTTCTGGAAACCTTTTTTTACTGGCCGGTTCCGGTGTTCTTTATGTTGTCCGGCGCCAATCTCCTGGATTATCGGGAGCGGTATTCCACGGTGGAATTTCTGAAAAAGAGAATATCGCGTACTCTGATCCCGTTTCTGTTCTGGAGCCTCGCGGCAGAGCTGTATCTGTCGGCTCTTTATGAACGAGCCATAGACTGGAGCTTTCCAAGAGTTCTGAATGATATCCTGAATGCAAAAACCTTTTCCATATACTGGTTCTTCCTCCCTTTGTTTGGTGCCTATCTGTCGATGCCGGTTCTGAGCCGAGTGGAGCATAAGGTGCGCACATATCTGTATGCAATTCTCTGCGGGATGTTCTTTGTCTGCATTCTGCCGCTTGTATGCAGGCTTCTTGATGTTCAGATGAACCATGAGCTGATTCCTCCGATTGCGGGAGGATATCTGATTTATGTCATGCTCGGGTATGTTCTGGACCGCGTGGATCTGGATAGGAAGACGCGGTGTGCCTTCTATTTGCTCGGGATCATTGGATGGCTGATGCAGTTTATCGGGACGATCTTTGCTTCCGAGGGGGAGATCGGAGTCAATGTTACCTTTAAAGGATATACAAATTTCCCGGCCTTTCTGCAGGCGGCGGCTGTTTTTGTATTTCTGAAATACGTGGACTACGAGAAGCTTTTCGGAAGCAGGATGGAAGCGGTGCGGGAACATGTGATGTCCCTGTCAACGCTTACGTATGGGATTTATCTGATCCACTACTTTTTCGTGATCGGTCTGCCTTGTCTTCTGGATATTCAGACAACAAAGCTTAGTTGGAGGCTGGGAGGGGCAGTCGGTATTTTCTTTCTAAGTGCGGGAATTACATGGCTGCTGAAGAAGATTCCGCTTGTGAGAAGGCTGGTACCGTAAAACGCAGAACGCTCTCCCGAGAATGTCCTGCAGGATATTGAACACCATGGAATCGAAGCTGGTGTCGAAGAGGAAAACATGTTGAAAAATCGCAAATCAAACCGCAGACTGCGGTACTTCCTGGTATATACAATCCTGTATCTGATTCTGGCGGGACTCCTGGTCCTGTTCTTCAGGCTGCAGAACCGTTCGCTGGTCTACCATGCGGATGCATGGAGGCAGCATCTCCGCGCGCTTGCCTATTACGGGAAGTGGCTTCGGGGAAATTTGTGGCATCTTCTTCATGATCATTCCCTGACGCCGCAGGCCTGGTCCTTCGGCCTTGGATACGGTTCGGATGTCCTGACAACGCTCCACTATTATTGCATCGGGGAGCCGTTGGCGGCATTGACGGTATTCATTCCGGAGCGGTTTACCAAGTATTACTTCGAATTCCTGATTCTGCTGCGGCCGTATCTCGCAGGACTTTCGTTTTCTGCCTATGCGGAATATACGATCGGCAGAAAGCAGCTCCATGGAACCGGGAGCTGCACGCCTACAGGTTCCGGTTCGTTCCCGATTTTATGCGGTGCGCTCTGCTATGTTTTCAGCGGAACCGTGCTGTATCTTGGAATGCTGCATCCGTTTTTCGTGACTCCGATGATCTATCTGCCGCTTCTCTTCCTTGGCGTCGAGAAGGTTCTGCGGGAGCGGAAGCCGCGTATTTTCCTTGTGACCGTCTGCCTTGCGGCCCTGTCCAATTTCTATTTCTTCTACATGCTCGCATGGATGACTGCGGTCTATGCACTGGTGCGGGTAATCGCGAGGACGCGCGGAGAACAGGTGATCCGAAATGCAGGCGCTGGCACCGTAGGAGCGGGGCAAACACATCGCAGGAACTGCGCAAGCCGGATTCCGGAGGCACTCCGCAGGCTCCTGCAGCTTCTTGGCTATGCCGCCGCGGGAACGATGGCAGCAGGCGCGGTTCTGATCCCGATTCTGGTGCAGTTTCAAAGCGATCCGAGAAATGCCACATCGTACGGCTTGCCTCTTTTCTATGAGAAGGAGTATTATTCGGAGCTTCTGAAAAATGCGGTGACTTTTATCAATCATCCGTTGTATGACACCGAGCTCTGCCTGTCGGTTGTCTGCATCGCGGCGGTGATCACACTGTTTTTCCTGCGGGGGCACGGGCAGCTGAAGCTTGCAGTCATCGGTGCTGCTGTGATGCTGTGCCTGCCTGCTGCCGGTTATGTGATGAATGGCGGGTCATATGTGATCAACCGGTGGACGTTTGCCGTGGAATTCCTGTTTGCCTTTGTCCTTACGGTTGTCTGGAGCGATGAGCAGGTCCGTTTCCGGGGAAAACGAAGTGGACGGGCAGCCGCATTTTCGCTTGTCCTTGTGACGATTGCGCTGAATATAGTAATCGGTTACGTCCGCATCCCCGCAGGAGAAAACGGCGGCTCCGGTCAGAACGGCTTTCCGTCGGAATTTGCGGATGAGCAGACGGCAGAAGAGTACATGACCGCAGCCAGCCGGAATGAATCGTCTGCGGTGACGCAATACGCGGCCGCAGCGGAGAATCCGGTGTTTTACCGTTATACCGGCCGGGACCTTACCTACAATGCGGGAACGCAGACACAGACCTCCTCGACGCAGTTCTGCTGGAGCCTTGCAAACGGTTCCGTGGCAGATTTTTTCAAGGCGCTTGGCGTGAATGAGGAGCAGAACTTCAGCTATACCGGCCTGGACGATCGGACCGCGCTAGAGGCGCTTGCCGGGGTAAAATATTACACCATTGCCTACGACAATGATTACGAGAAACAGTTTGTTCCGTACGGCTTTGCAGACTGTGGAACCGTGGAAGCCTGGAATTCCGCGGAGAGCCTTCAGGAAAAATCAGGTGCCGTGTACGGCGATGACAGCTGGGAGCCCGTGGTACCGACCTACCACATTTATCAGAATACGTTTGCACTGCCGATTGGCTATACCTATACCGGTTTTGTTCAAAGAAGTGCGTTTGATGCGATGGACCTGACTGAGCGTCAGGAGGCTCTGCTTCAAGGCGTTGTTCTTGAAGGTGAAGACGAAGAGAGGATGAATGCCGGAAATGAGGACCGTCAGGAAACCGGAAATGGAGAAGGCCTGCAAGCCAGGGTAAGCGGTTTGGAGCAGGTTCAGCCGGGATTCTCAGAGGAAAAGCGCACGTACACTGTAGAAACCGGAGACGGCGTTTCGTATGCTGCAGATACCTCTGCCCCGTGCTTTCGTGTGACGAAGGCCGGAGCGAAGGTGACGCTTCGCTTTGAGGCAGCAGAAGAGGCGGAAACCTATCTGGTGCTGCGTGATCTTGACGCCGGACCGCTTGACGGGGAAGGCGTGAAAGACGGGGAAGACGAGAAATCGGATACCCAGGCAGAAATGCAGGAAATTTATCCCATCCAGGTCACTGCCCTGCGAGACGGCACTGCGTTGACGGACAAGACTTTGAACTATAAAACGGAAATCAACCAGTATTACAGCGGCTGGAAGGATTTTGCCATCAACATGGGATATCGGAGCCATGGAGCAGATGCACTGGAAATTACGTTCCAGAGCGAAGGAGTCTATTCCATGTCGGAGCTTGACGTTGTTGTACAGCCGACAGAGGAGATGATGCGGCATGCGGTGGATCGACTCGTCTGCACAATGACGAACGTCGACCTTCACCGGAATCCGGTGTCTTTTGCAAGCAGTGAGATCACAGGAACGGTGAATGCGGAGCAGGACCGGTGTCTGGTGTTCTCCATCCCGTACAGCAAGGGCTGGACGGCATATGATAATGGCAAAAAGGCCGAGCTGCAGAAAGCAAATCTGATGTATCTTGGCATGCCGATTGAGGCAGGAAGTCATGAAATCCGGCTGGTATATCGCACGCCCGGCGGAACGGCGGGAGTTCTTGTGTCGCTTGCCGGAGTGATTCTGATGATTTTTCTGTGCAGAAAGAGTGCCGGAGGACAGAGAGCAAGAAATTGTAACCCAGACTGAAATGCAGTCATGATTAAGCAGTCTGGGTAAAAGCATAAATTCAATCGAAAAATCTGGAGAAACGTATTTATGAACCACATGAACAACAGCAAGACTAAGCGGCGCAGTCTGTCTTGCCGGATCAAAGAGCATTGGAGTCCTTTAATCCTTTTTGCAAACCTTGCAGCCTACATTGGCTTCGCATTGATTGACGGGCCGGTCTGGTGCCGGGATTCGAACAGCTACGCCACGATGGACTACACGAGAGAGCCGATCTATCCCACCTTCCTGTGGCTTATGCGCAAGCTCTTCGGCGAAAATATGATGGTGCACGGCTGGGATCTTACGGACCGTCTCGGGGGAAAAGCACCTGCGATGGAGCCGCTCTATCTGATGGCGGTTATTGTAGTCCAGTCGATTCTTGCGGCTGTTACGGTGTGGTTTCTTTCGAAGCTCTGCTATGAAATCAGCGGAAAGCTTCGTTATGCTGCTGCGGCAAATCTTGTGATGTGGGGCGTTGATCTTCTGAATCGCTTCGGGGCAAAACGGGGATCAACCTACACGCAGAGTATTATGACAGAAGGCTTTGGCGTTTCCTTTTATATCCTGTTCCTTCTGAGCCTTTTTCAGTATCTGAGGCTGCGCCGCAGAATGGAGCTCGGAAACGAAACATCCTGGAAGAGATATCTCCGGCTTTCTGTTCTGATGATGGTTTTATGTGCATCCCAGCACAAGCAACTGACCATTACTCTGATCATCTTTGCAGCTGCCGCGATTTTTGCAGATTTGCGGCTCCTGATCCGGTACCGCAGCTTCGTGAAAATCGGAAATCAGGCCGCAAATCAAAGCGGGCAGCAATGCTGCGGTAAAACAGGAACACGAAAAGCGGCGCTGAGCTGGCTTTCCCGGGATGCTGCGGCACTTCTTTGTGCAGGAGTTCTGATTTTTCTGATCGGACACATTTATAACCTGACGTTCCACGGTGTGTGGTCCTTCCATACAGGAAGTGCGGATAAGATTGACAGTACGCTGCTCTACACAGTTACCGAGGAGGATGCAGAGCTGTTTGTATCGAATGAAAAAGCTGCACCCGATGACGCGGATAACCTGCGTGAGCTCTTCCTCAGCATTGAAGAAGAGCTTGCAGGACAGCAGCTTCGATATGTAGATGCACCGTCTGGCTCTTGGGTGGAGCTCTGCTCACACTATGCGGACAGCTATGACATCATCGGCTTTGAGGTCCTGGATCCTCTTGTGGACAGCTATGTGCGAACGAATCGGCCGGATCTGACCCCGGGGAGCATGGAATTTGCGATTGCGACGGATCAGGTCTGTCAGAGTCTGGAGCATGTGCTGATCCGACAGAACCCCGGACGTCTTCTGTATCTCTGGATCAACAATGTCCGCAAGGGCTTTGTCAATACCGTCCTTCGTGTCAGCACGGTGCTCAACTGGGCATCTCTGGTCCTGTGGATTTCCTATCTGTCGGCTTTATTTCTTCTGATACAGAGGGAAAAATATAAGTCCGGTGCTTCATGCCGGGCGTCAGAAAAGAATGCATGCAATGCGGCAGAAGAGAAGCGGTGTGTTGATATGATTCTGCTTGCGTCACTGGTTCTTCTCGGAACACTGGTCAATTGTATGGTGGTGGGAGCTATTATTTTCCCGCAGACCAGATATATGATTTACAACATGGGATTGTTTTACACAGCACTGATTCTGATGATGGGCGAGCTTGGAAGAGGACATTTGAAGGCGTTGAAATCGTGTTGAATGTTCCAGAGGAGGCTGAGGAACCTTTATGAATCTTGAAGCCTATGACGTTGAGTCCCTGCGACAGATTGTACGTGATCTTCAAAACGAAAATGAGGCGCTCAGAGCACAATTGCATCGACAGAACATTCCTGCGGCGGAAAGCATGGCCTTTCGCTCTTGCAGAAAGGAAGATCTGTACGATCCGGATCAAGGAGCAAGAATCGAGCATCCGACCATTACCAGAGAGATGTTAAGTCTTTTTTACAAATGGTTTCATGGACGACCGGATGTATATGCCAGGAGAGGAAAGAAGGGCGGATATTATCCGCAGTGTGCAAACAGGTGGAGCGAGAAGTGTCCGTTTCAAAATGGCAGCAGCCGGTATTGTCTGAAAAACCAATGCCCTGTCAGGGAATGGATTCCGTTGACAGGAAAAGTGATACTGAGCCATTTGCTTGGAAAGAGTAAGTTCGGAGATGATGCAATCGGGGTGTATCCGCTGTTTGATGATGACACCTGTCATTTCCTTGTTTTTGATTTTGATCATCATAAGGATAAAGCGGAGCGCGGCGACGATGTAAATGAGGGAAAACGATGGAAAGATGAAGTGGATGCGCTTCGGCTGATGTGCAGGAACAATCATATTGACTGCCTGGTGGAACGATCCCGGTCAGGAAGAGGAGCACATGTTTGGATCTTTTTTGCAGGAAAGGTAAAAGCTTCTGTTGCCAGGGCTTTTGGATATGGCTTACTGGAAAGAGGCGCAAAATCGATCAATCTGATTTCTTTTGATTATTATGACCGGATGTATCCGTCTCAGGATTGTTCTGATAGCATAGGAAATCTTATTGCACTTCCTCTTCAAGGGCTGGCTTTAAAAGATGGAAACAGTGCTTTTGTGGATGAGAATTGGAATGCCTGTCCGGATCAATGGGCACAATTAACGCAAAGGAGAAGATATACAGAACCGGAATTGATTGCGATGCTTGCTCAATGGCAGGCAGAAGAAGGTCCAATGTCTGCTTCCGGCAGATACGCTGTGGTGAATCTTGGGCAAAATCGCCTGCGGCCCTGGGAGAACCGAAGCTGTTTCAGGAAAGAAGATATCACAGGACCCTTGCACATCGTACTAGCAGACGGCATCTATGTTGATGCTCTGAATCTAAAGCCGGGAATTCAGAACCAGATCCGTTCTCTGGCGTCATTTACAAACCCAGTATTTCAAGAGAATAAAGCAATGGGGCATTCCAACCATGCAACGGCCAGAATTCAGTATTTGGGTCAGGATACGGATGGGTATATCCGAATTCCACGGGGCTTGCTGGAACAATTAGAAAACAAATGCAGGGAAGCAGGAATTGCTGTTGATTTACAGAATAAAAGAAGCTGTGGAAGACCTGTTCGTGTTTCGTTTCGACAAGAGCTCTATCTGCAGCAGGATCTTGCGGCACAAAGACTTCTGCAGTTCGATGATGGAATTCTGAGTGCTGCTACAGCCTTCGGGAAAACCGCTGTTTGCAGCTACCTGATTTCCAGCAGAAAAGTCAGCACACTGGTCCTTCTCCAAAGCAAGGCTTTGATGAATCAATGGCTGGAGGAATTCGAAAAATTCCTGGAGATAGATGAGCAGCCGCCGGAATATACGACACCAAAGGGGCGAGTTAAAAGACGTTCGAGCGTCATTGGAACGCTGAAGGCGGGGGATAATAAGCTGACTGGAATTCTCGATCTTGCAATGGTGGATTCATTATGCCGACAGGAAAATCTTCCGGATTTGCTCAAAGCATATGGGATGGTCATTATGGACGAATGTCATCATGGAGCTTCTGCAGGTGCGCAGAAGGTATTGATGGCGGTGTCCAGTAAATTTGTATATGGCGTTTCTGCAACACCTGCTCGAGGCGACCATCTGGAGCGCATCAATAATATGCTGCTGGGACCAACCCGCATGACATATACGGCCAGGGAAAGAGCGGAAGCCCAGGGAATTGATCATCTGATTCGTCCACGTTTTACAAGAGTTGCCGACAGTCTTGGCACAGATGCCAGCATTCAGGAATGCTATTCACTGCTGCAGAACAGTGTTGTGCGAAATATGCAGATTGTAACAGATATCAAAAGATGTCTTTCTCTGCACCGGACAATAGCAGTGCTAACACGCTTCAAAAGTCATGCCAAGGCTCTTTCGGAGCAGCTGTCCGGGGCAGCAGATCATGTGCTTCTATTGTACGGGGACAACACCGATCAGGAAAATGCCGAAATTGAGAGAAAGCTGCCGCAGATTCCGGATGACGAGACGGTTGTTCTTGTTGCTACGGGTCAGAAAATCGGGGAAGGCTTTAACTTTCCGAGACTTGATACACTGATACTCGCGATGCCAATTTCCAGACCCGGAGTGGTTGAGCAGTATGTCGGGAGATTGAACAGAGATTATTCGGGAAAAAGAAATGCAGTCGTTTATGATTATGTTGATTCGCATATTCGCGTTTTTGACCACATGTATCAGAAACGACTGCGTACATATAAGAAGATCGGATATCGTATCGCTTCCGGTACGGATTCTCTTCAAAAGGATTCTGATTATCATGTGAACGCGATCTATGACTCCGGCAATTACATGGATGCTTTTGAAAGGGATCTGCTTGAGGCCAAGGAAAGCATCGTGATCGGAAGCCCGCAGCTGGACCAGGGCAAAGTCGATCGCTTCGTCAAGATTATTACTCCGAAGATTGAAGATGGTGTAAAAGTCTGCGTGATTATCCAGAATTCGGCCATTATGACATATGACAATGAAGATCATTTGCTGTACATGGCAGATGAAATGAAGCAGGCGGGTGTAGATGTCGTGATGACAGAGGAATATGGAAATCACTACGCGGTGATCGATGATCAGCTTGTCTGGCACGGAGGAATGAATCTTCTTGGAAAAGAGGACGCCTGGGATAATCTGATGCGTACAAAGGATCCTGATGCTGCCCAGGAACTGCTCCTTATGGCGCAGAAAGCAAGAGAAGCATCTTTTCTGTAAGCTTTGATCTTCTCCTGGAGGCTCTGGAAAATCGACACATCAACATTTTGGAACGATAATATGTCCATGTATCAACATTTTGGAAAATAGAAATGTTGATATATGGACTTTTGCGAATTAAGACTGCAAATGGAGACGGAGATGCTGAGAAGAAATATCACAAAGCAGTTATGGGATTGGAAGAGTATTGACCGCGATTATGAGAAGCGCGGTAAGAAGAACGGAAGGAGGGCGAAGTAATGATCGGAGCGATTCTCGGCGACATTGTCGGAAGCCCTTATGAGTTCGACAGAGGAAAGAAGATAAAGGATTTTGTACCACGGTTGCTTTCCATTTGAGGTAATTGATGAACTTAAGCAGGAGTATTTATCTGAGTGAGAACGGAGAATATGAAAAAGTATCATCTGGATGAGATCATCGGACGACTGATTGAAAAGGAAGCTGGTCTCTTCCTGGATCTGGCAGCATATTCCATTGTTACAGCAAACAACGCCGGTCCTGAACTACTCGGTTGCCTATGATCATAGATTTCCTTAACACCGACGTATTGGTTTCACCGGTTCCAGAGCATTGAAGTGACAAAAAGCAGATGAGGTGATATTTTCACATTTAAACAAACTTGAAACTGATTATATTTAATATATTGTTGAAACGATGTGAAAATCTCACTATAATATTGCTGTATGATTGCTTTGGGAGGACTCATCATGCTTAGAGGATTTTCGGTTACTAATTTTAAGTCATTTAATCAGCCACAGTCTATTTCTATGGCTGCCAGTAAGATTGTGCGGCATCAGGATCATATACGTGAGGTAAGTGAGAAAAAGATCTTGAAAAGTGCATTGATTTTTGGTGCAAATGCTGGTGGAAAGAGCAGCCTTATCAGAGCAGTGGATTTTTCTCGTGATATTGTTCTATCCGGACTGGAGAGCGTAGATCTCTCCGGTCAGTTCTTCCGCATAGATTCCGAAAATTATCATAAACCCGGAGTATTTGAATATAATCTTTTGGTCGGTGGAAGAGAGTATTCTTATGGAATAGCAATTTCATATGACAAACAAGAGGTTATATCGGAATGGCTTGTCCGTCTGTTTAAGAATGGCAAGGAGTTTGTAATCTTTAACCGCAATACCGAAGAGGACGGTACAAGTACAGTAGAGACGGACATAAAAGCCGGCGATAAAACGTCTTCTATGAGATTAAGTGTCTATTTTGAAGATTACGGCAATGAGATTTCTGCTGCCTCCAGAAAAAAATCAATGCTGTCTGATATTGCTTCAAGAAGCAGCAATCGCCAGGGAATATTTGGAGAAATACAGAGTGTGTACCTCTTCTTCCGTAATATGATTATTATATTTCCGGATACAAAGTACAATCTGATCAATGAAATTGCAACAGACAGTGCGAGAAAGGATTTCTTTCAGAGTGTTCTTGGATATTTTGATACGGGGATTGAATCAATTAGAAGCCAGTCACATTCCATGGATTTCGATAAACTGTTTTCTGATATGACGTCCGGAGATGCCGCCAGAATAAAGCTTGATCTATCCAAGGCTGCCCAGGAACACCCGGTGACTTTACGAGTTGGAAATCAGGTGATTATTCTGAGAAAAGATAAGGATGGAAACATCATCTACAACAAACTGCTGCTTAACCATGGGAATCCATCTGATCTGTTTGATTATCAGGACGAATCAGACGGTACACGGCGACTCTTTGATCTTGTTCCACTGCTTTATGATACGGGAGATACTTCTGTAATTCTGATAGACGAGATTGACAGAAGCCTGCATACAAATCTGGTAAGAAAGTTTATAGAATTATTTTTTGAAAAAACAAGAAACAGTGATACGCAATTGATTGCAACAACGCAGGATCCAAATATCATGGATTTGGGGCTTCTGCGCCAGGATGAGATCTGGTTTGTACAAAGAGAAAATGATCATAGTTCCACTATTTATTCTTTGAATAAATTTAAGGAACGCTTTGATAAGGTCGTTCGAAATGACTATTTAAACGGCCGGTATGGTGCTATTCCTATGTTCAATGGTGATTTCTCAACAGAGGAGATAGAAGATGCAGAATAAGTATCGCCTTCGCGCCAACCAATATGATAGAGAGACTGAGGATGAAAAAATACGTCCGTATCGAATCTATTATATTGCAGTAGAAGGGAATGCGACTGAAAAGGAATACTTTGAGGGACTTTCGGCCTATCGTGAGAATCTTGGAATACATGGCATTGTATCTGTTGAAGTACTGCAACGTTCGTCCAAAGATGGACACAGTGCGCCCAAGCAGGTTTTGGAGCTATTGGAAGAATACATAAGCCTCCGAAACAATGGGATAGCTAATGAGCTGTCGGATGATGATTTCTCCTCGATTGTCTTAGAATATGGGATGGACTTCATAAAACGGTATATTGAAAATCCGAATTCTGTCCCGATCAAAAAACGGAATCGGCTGGTGACGAAGCTGCTTACAGTCGGATATGACATAAACTACAGGCGGTATCTTACAATAACAGGAAATAACGATTCTGCTTCCGAAAATGATGATGTCTTCTGCATTATGATTGATCGGGATGCTGGTTCACATACTCCAGAGGAATTGCAGCTTTGTCTCAATCACTGCAGGAAGAAATCCTATAAGTGTTTCATTGCCACTCCTTGCTTTGAATTCTGGCTACTGCTTCATCTTTCTGATGTCAAATCTGAATATGCGGATAAACTCGATATTTTACTGGCTAATCCGAAGGTGTCCGAACATCATACATTTGTCAGCAAAGAAGTGTCACAAAAGGCACACCATGGTAAACATGGCCTGCACTTCAAAAATGTCTATCTGCCGCATGTAATGGATGCTGTTCAACGTGCCAAGGAGTTTGCCGTAGATGATGAAGATCTGATTGATCATCTTGGCTGCAACCTGTGGGAATTGATTGAAGAGATGCAGCAATATCAGAATGATCAATGAGATTTTGAATATTTCCGCTGTGTTCAAATGTTCAGGAGATAATCAGCTATTGGGAGAAGCTGGAAGGATGGCAAAAAATGGAACCTGATCATTGACAATCTTCCAGAGAAATGATGGGTTTGCACATTCCTGAGTGCATGGTACAAGTAAACAATAAGTACGATCGCAGTATCTTTATATGTGTTTCTTTCGTGAAGTACATCAATTGGGGGATTCCTGAGAAAGCAGGTTATATAAAAATTCTATTGTATCCGTTACAGATTATCTACGAGTATGTGACAAGTAAGAAGGAGGTTGTATAGATGAACCAATTCTACAATATTTGGAACTATGACTACATTCAGCAGCAAGCGCAAATTGAACACCACTATGCACAGGTGAAACAGGTACAGGATACGGCGAAAGCTCTGTACGATTTTCTGGACGGTTGTGACAAAATCGAACCTGCCTATCAGCAGCAGGCAATGGTGGAGTTTTGTGGAGTCATCGCTACATATTTAGATAAGCACATTCAAAGATAAACTTATATAAGCAAGGAAAGTGAAATAACGGATAAGTTGCTTATAAGTAATGAACAGGGAACGTATCTTCGGGATCATAGAAAGAAATCTCAGGCGTAACTGTCCCGCAAAAGCCAGACAATGTCCTGAGTTTGAAGAAAAAGGGCGCAAAGATTGACTACGAGTACGTCTTTGACGCCAAATATAAAGTCAATCCTGCGTAGGATGACAGTATATATCATAGGATGTATGCTACTCCCGGACCGCAGGAAGATGATATCAATACCATGTACCGTTACAGAGATGCCATCGTATATCAAAGCGATGCATCCCCGTTTGAACGGACTATGTTTAGTGTATAAGTATTATTCCCTTATCATAATCAAGAAGAATAACGCACTCATCCAGAGTATAGGACAGGCGAACATCGGAGGTCTTCCGTTCCTGCCTTCAGAAACAGAGCTTGTAACAGAGATGGTGGATGAACTGATAACGGATTCTCTAGAATCTGCATTCGAGCGTGCTGCGTTGCCTGCGGGTATTGAAAATCGTCTGGCAAAGGTGGACTGGACAAGTAGAGACGTACTGATCGGAACCCTTCGTAATAACGCCAGGTTGCAGACCTGCCTAGAGAAGAGGTTCTACTATATTACAGCGAAACTGGGTAAGGAGGATGATTTGCCGATTCATTATCTTGCGCTGTTCCAGACACCGCGTATTTTCTCGGACAAGGGCGGCATTTATTATTACGGTGAAAAGTACTTCGCTGGTTAGAAGAAAGAACATTCTGGAAGTTCCTCAGACACATGGCAGTCCAGATGAACTGTATTATCGTTTCCAGATAAGAGAATGGATTCCGATGACACATCCTATACTTCCGAAGGAATCTGGATTTGTACGAGAGTTTACCAACATGTTCCTACTGGAGAATGTGGAATATGTACCAGAGCTTCTTCTTGGATCTGAGGAGGAATATCGCTTCTATAAAGAACTGAAACGCGGAACAGGATCTGCACTTGAGGACAATGAATCTTCTGCAGAATTTGAACTTGGTGAGATTAAGGCTTTATTTGACGAGGGACAGATACAGATTTTCAAAGATGATAAAGCTGCTGGAATTTGCAGGGTGGCTGAATTCTCAAGGTAGCCGAATGCTATCTTCAGAAGATTACAGGGGTATGTCGAGCTATATATGAGCAATTGACTTAAAAAGTGAGAGGGATATGATGCATACAAAATTAAAACATAGTCTGATGCTTCAGTCTTTAAGCCCTTTGGCCTTACTGACGATTATCAGGAACTGTTCTTTTCAAAAGCCACCAGTAGATATTACTTCAGCTGCATCATACTGGGACGTGTTTTTTCGCTTGAATATGGTCCTGATAATTGTATTTGTGCTGTGTGCGGCCTGGATAATAGCTGCAGTATGGTCATTTGTTTCTTTTTCAGCGTTCAGATGGACCGATAAAAAGAAAGGTTATACATTGAGCAGCTATGAAGAGAAGGAAGATGCAAGCCTCAATTTTTTTATGACCATGATTATTCCGTTGCTGATTGATGATGTAGGCACGATCCAAGGAGCAGTTACTTTCTTTATCATAGTCGTGATGATGTGTGTTTTGCTAAATAGAACAAACCTGTATTATGCCAATCCGGTTCTGGCTATTCTTGGATATCGTGTCTATGAGATTCGGTTTGAAGAAAACATGGATTTTGAAGGCCAGTGTATAAGTGTTGTAAAAGGAAAATTGTCTGACGACTTAGGCAGTATCGAATATAAACCAATCACAGAAAATGTTTTGTATGTCAAGGAGATGAATGAATGACAAAGGATGAGATTCAGTCATCGATCAATTCGATAATGTTTTCGGACGTAGATTTCGGCATTGAAATGTTTGTATGCCTTCGAGGAGATGACGGATACGGAGCCATAATGTACAAGATTAAACGACTTCGCGCAACAGATAAGTTGTTAGCTAGCACAAAACGCAATCTTGCCAATACCATATGCAACAGCTATATATCTCCTGATGTGGAGTATGATTCCTCCGAGAACATTGCTGATAACAAAAAATCTATATATGAAATAATCCAAGACATTGAATACCAGCCTTTTTCATTTCTTGATAAGGCAGAAGGTTGTATGGATTATTATTCTGAAGGCGATAAGAAAGATTTATGTGGTTTTCTATTCCGCATCAATCTGAATGATAAGTGTTTTTGGGTCTATCAACATGTGTATTCAGTTTCGCGGATAGATCGGAGCAAACACATTTTTGCTTATCTTGTGAAGAATACTTATGATGAATTCGATAATGATATCGTTCAGATTGATTCCCGGGCAGACATGATCATCATGGGAAGCAGCATTATTACTGCTAAAATCGATCTGCTTCAGCGATTTTTTGGCTTTGAACAATACATACGAGCAGGAGCACAAAAGACGATAGAGATTATCGGCTCCATGGATATTGTTACAGGACTTGAGAAGTTTATTGCTCTGGAAAATAAGAGCCGCTTAACCAATGCAAAAAAATTGCTTAAGGCTAGGAACTCGCCAGTACTAAAACCCCCATGCCTCTGCCTGCGGCGCCACGATAAATAAAATCGCCTCGGCG